>PPYE01432453.1_pt1 | contig 93997 bp, 80 predicted proteins | sample 1559881 | NCBI WGS metagenome assembly PPYE01 (sample SAMN08240022, study PRJNA423297) | Human gut metagenome, whole genome shotgun sequencing project.
GAGGCTTGAATATTTGTGACTATTATGATATAATCGCATTATAAGCGGATTGTAACAGCATCTTATAAAGTACACTTTTAAAGAGCAAAAAATTATACAAATATATTCATTTATGAGAATTAAATCTAAAAATTCTATGTTTTTTGTTTTATAATAATTTATAACAGATAAATTTATTGCATATTTCGTTATCCAATAAAATCAAAAAACACTTGTTCAGTTTCTTTTGGAATTTGTGACGCAGTATTGTTTCTATTAAGAATCATAGCCAATAAAAAAGAAACAAGGCTGGGCACTGTCTGCTAAAGAATCGGACAAGGATACTGGAGGCGAGGCGTATCGCAAAATGGGACGGATTTCTTTTGTAAACGAAAAACCAAAAATAAAGGAGGAAAACATTTAATATGAAAAAGGTAAAAAAACTATCTGCCTTACTTCTCTCCCTTTGTATGGCCTTTGTGTTTGTGGCTTCCACAGCCTTTGCGGCAGAACAAGTTGCCGACGCCGATGGGATTACCATTACTGCAGATACCACGGATGAAGCGATTGCCGCAGCTTGGGGAGAAGGGGCGGCGGCGATTTCGCAAAACGACGACGGTTCCTATACCTTTAAGCTGTTAAAGAACATCTCCCTGGCAAAATACCAAGATATTTCAATCGGTAATTTTCAGGCCGGCGCGGAGCAGCCGCGTATTATTTTAGATTTAAACGGCTGTACGCTTTCCGGCACCAGTATTGTAATTGCCAATTTAGGCAATTTAACGATTATGGACGGTTCCGCGGAGCAAACAGGCCGCATTGAATACAATGGCGGTCAGTATTTAGTCGCGGTGAATAACGTTGGTTACAGCATGACCATTGAGGGCGGCACCTTTGTTTGCAACGGCGCTGATTCAGCCGCATATAACTCGGCAATCAGCACTGCCGGCGGCGTTACCACGGTCATTAACGGCGGTACCTTCGAAGGGAACGGAGCCGGCGCGGTGATTTCCTATGGTGAAACTGTAATCAATGGAGGCACCTTCGACGGCGCTTATGGCGTTGTATCCAAGAAAACAAGCTCAGGGGAAACCGGAAGCATTGTGTTTCCGGCCGACTCGACAGCTGTAATCAACGCTTCGAAAATAGCGTTTGTCGCGCAGGGCGACGCGGCATCCGCAGGAAAGGTTTCCGCCGCCGGCGGAACCTTTAACGCGCCGGCTGTACTCGGGACAATCGGCACAGGTGTGGATAAAACGTCGGCGGCCAATGTTACCGGCGGCATTTACGCCGCTGACCCGTCAGCTTATGTCCCGGATAACAATGCTTCGATCAGCTATACCCACGAAAATAGCACCGTTTACGCGGTAGGCAAATCATCCATTGATGAAGTGGCGCAGCAGGCCCAGGCTGGGGATACCATTACTGTGCTGTCCGGAGATGTTGCTCTGGACACCGCAGATAAGGTTGTCGTAAAAAATGAGAGCACTGGAAATGTTGTAGTCAATGGTACAACAGTAGAAACGAACACAGAAGTGACCGCCCACGTTTATGATCCAAACTGGAAGCATGACAATAAAAACCACTGGCACGAATGTACGGACTGCGGTGCGAGAGCAGACGAGTCAGCCCATACGTATGGAGAGTGGAAGGAAACAAAGGCCGCCACTGAAACCGAAAAGGGAGAAAAGCAGCGCACCTGCTCTGTTTGCGGATATGTTGACATTGAAGAAATTCCAGTTTTGCCCCATACCCACAGCTTTGGGACAGAGTGGAAATCTGACGGCACGAGCCATTGGCATGATTGCGCCGCCTGCGGAGCGAAAACGGATGAGGCGGCTCACAGCTTCAAATGGGTGACGGATAAAGCGGCTACTGCCACAGAGAAGGGTATCAAGCATGAGGAATGCACCGTCTGCGGATATCAGAAGGAGGCCGTGGAAATTCCCGCGGCGGGAACCGGAACCAGCAGTCAGCCGGGCAGCAGCCAAAACGGAAGCGGCGGCAGTGCCAGCGGGAATGTCCAAACAGGCGAATACAGCAGCCTAACCTTCTGGATCGCTCTGCTGACCATTGCCTTCGGCGGGATAATGGCAGCCGTATCTTCCAAAAAATTTGTCCGCCGCTCTTAGCTCAGACTTCTTTTTCTGATTTTACATCTGAAAAGGCGTCTCCGAAGCTTTCGGAGACGCCTTTTCTTTTGTCGATTATTCCGCGTTCTGACTTTTTACAACAGCGCCCGGCGCTTTTCTGAAAACGAAAGCCCAGGCGCTTGAGAAATGATTTCCCGCAAGCCGCGGCGCACGCTGGGCGCGGCTGCTTCCCGCAGGCTATTTTTCTTTTGTCTTTGGCTCCGCCTGTTCCGGCAAACCGGTTTTGCCCTGCTCCTGCTTTGGAGCCTTCACCCGGTTTACTGCAAAAATTCCAAAACACACCAGCGCCAAAGCGACCAAATACCGCCAATCCCACAGGTTTTCTCCCAGGCAGGCGGCAGATAGAATCACGCCGAACACCGGCGTCATAAAGTTGTATACTGTAATTTTCCCCACCGGATTATAGTACAGCAGAGCAGTCCAAATGACGAACGCTACCGCTGACAGAAGAATCATATACCCCAGCAGTAAGAATGCCTCAGGGCCCGTTGGATTCAGCCGGCCTCTCGGCAAGCCGATCAGGCACAGCACGGCGCCGCCGATAAACAGCTGCCATCCGGTAATGGTCATGGAATCCCCGTTTGAAGCGGCATTTTTACTCAGCAAGGCGCCCGCCGCGGAAGACAGTGCCGCCAGTATAATAAAGCCTTCCCCCTGAAAGGTAAAGCTGGCCTCCAGGCCGCCGACTCCCAGGTTCACCACGACCACGCCGGCGAACCCGGCGATGCATCCGACCACCTTAAACCGGTTCAGCCTGTCATCCCGGTAAATAAAGTGGGCCAGCGCTACCGCGAAAAAGGTGCTCACCGCGCCAAAAATAGAAGCCTTCACGCCTGTAGTGTTGGCCAGGCCTAAATAAAAGAAAACATATTGCAGAGTAGTCTGCACCAGTCCCAGCACCAGGATGCCTGCAATATTGCGCCGGTCTGGCAGGCAGGCCCGCTTTCTTTTCAGGCTGGCGAACAGAATCGTGACCAGGCCCGCCATGCCGAAGCGGATCCCGGCAAACAGCAGCTTGCTGGCGTTGTCCTCCGGAGCAATCTGAAAGAGCTCATACCCGGTTTTCACACTGGGGAACGCGCTGCCCCATAGGATCCCGCACACCGCCGCTAATAAAATCACCACGCCGGTTTTTGTCAGAATGGCTTTTGTTTTTAGCTGATCCATTTTCTCACCCGCCCGCTATGCTTGTGTTATAATCCCATCATAGCACACCTTGAGAAAATATGGAACGAATCCCAAAGGATTTTTTATAACGCCCCGGGATTTTCCCCAAAGCGGAAAGCACAGAGCCGCGCTCAAAAAATAATTCCCTGCGGGCTTTATTCCAAAAAGCAGGCTCTAAAAACACAAGGCTGCTTTTTCATTTCTCTCACTTTGGCCTGCACGGATGTGCAGAATCCCTTTAACAAACCAGAGCCGGCCCGGACAGAAACCGGTCTGCCGTTTCTGCTTTACCGGCCAAACAGCTTCCCGATGATCCAGTCCATAGATCCGATTCTGCGGTCCGGATTTACAGACTCCAAAACGCTCTTCTGATATTGATGGTAAGCCAGCTTCGCCTCTCCCAGATAGCCGGTGGCCTCCCGCACCTTGGCCTTATAGCCCGCGCTGTAGCCCGCGATTTCCTTTTCATACTTTTCGTCTGTTCCCGGTTGGACCGCCGCCTTATAAATATCGATGATCTCATCAGAATCCCGATCCGGGAAGTATTCATGGGGCGCGGTGCTGTCAAACACACAGAGTCCCAGCTCCCGGACGGCAATCATATCCAGGCTGTTGGGGTCAAAGGCGCAGTGGTAAGCCTCTGTCCGATATCCCCGGTCCTGAGCCGCCCTTGCCAGCATCTTCAGGAAGGTGGACTTTCCCGTTCCCGGGCGGCCCTTGAGGAAATACCGCTTGGGAATTTCCTGGGTAATATTGGGAATATAATCATAAGAGCCGTTGACGGTGGCCGCGCCGAAGAACCGGTCTGCACAGCTGCCGGCGTGGTCTGTCTTTTGCCCGCCGAAAAGCTTCTCGGCGGTTTCTTCCGCAAGTTCGTCCATCGCCTCGAAATCCATGCTGGAGATAAAAATTCTTTCCCAGTCGTCGTGGATCTTCAACGCCTGGCCGAAGCAGCCGTAGGCCCTCTGAACCCGCTTCCGAGCCTTGGATAGGTTCTCATCCTCCGTCAGCCGGAGGGAATAGGATTCATCCCCGTAGGCGGGAAGGTTCAGCAGCCCCGTCTTTTGTCCCGGCAGAATGATTCCCTGCAGGCTGTTGTCCAGACAGTTGTGAACCAGCTCCACCTCCTGCTCGCAGCCCAAAGCCTGAGCGCAGGCCTGGCTCACCAGCTGGGTTACCAGCAGGTCAGGATACCCATCCAGCTTGACAACCTTCTCCAGTTTTCCGAAATTAGATTCCCAAAAGCTCACAAATCCCCGGGAGCTGTTGGTATCTACAAAATAATGCAGTACGTTCTTTTCCAAAATCCATTCCCCTTTCTATCTGTAACGATCCTGACTGAAGAGGAGCGGTCCGCCGCCGGGCCTGTAGGGCCCCTGTCATGGAAGTAACATTTTATGGGCTTTGCCTCACAGGGCAGTTATGTAGACCATTTTCCCCCATGCGGCAAAATTTGGGCGCTGCTTCTCTTCAAAACGATCCTTACAGTATATGAGAAAGGAAGCTGTCTATTTCCAATTATTTTACGCGGATGCCGCCATCCGGTTCAGCATGGGCCGCAGACGGTACGCCAGCACTGACGCCAGTACAATTTTGATGGCGTCCCCAACCAGAAAGGGCACCACACAAAGAGCCAGCGCCGCCCATAGGTCAATTTGGGCGTAAATCATATACCAGGCGGTGCCCAGGGCGTAGCACCCCGCAAGCCCTGTTACCATTGCCGCGGGGTAGACCCAAAACCGCCGGCCTGCCTTGGAAATGATCAGGCCGATAAAAAGCGCCGCCACAACATAGCCCCAAATATATCCGCCTGTGGGTCCGAGCACACGGGCGAAGCCGCCGGAAAAATTTGCGAACACCGGCAGCCCCGCCAGTCCCATAACGACGTAAATTCCTTGGGCAGCGGCGCCCCGCGCCGGGCCCAAAACCGCGCCGGAAAGGAATACCGCCAGAGTTGCCAGGCTCAGGGGAACATCGGTAAAGGGCAGGGGGATGGCGATTTGAGATAAGACGATGGTCAGGGCCACAAACATGGCGGTGACGGTGATATTTCTGATGGAATCCTTTTTCAATGCGCTCTCCTCCAATTGTAAACCAATTATCAAATTAATAGTTTACAATTATTATAGCGGCAGCCGCCCGGCTTGTCAAGACAATCACAAAAGCTTCAAGGCTATCAGCAGCATTTTTTCAATTTCTCCCTTTGGATAAGCGGCGGCTTTCCTTACGGAATCGAAAACGAACAAGACAAACCCGAGAAGGAATGCTGCCAGGAAAAGAATCGTCAGCGCAAGACAGATCTGCCTTTTATATTTTACTTTTTGTATTGTGGATCTGCAGCGGGGGCATTTTGAGAAAAGATAGCTCAAAAATTCCTCTCTGCTTCCGCCGCATATCGCCGCCTTTTCCACAGGAATATAGAGCCTGTAAGGAAGAAATAGAAGAAAAAAGCGCTCGCTCTCGGCAATGGAAACGATGGATTTATAATCATAGGACACCGGCGTATGGGTATCGGTAGCGCTCACGAGATAGCCGCAAAAGTTTAAAAAATAAATTGTGCCGGGCTTCCCCTCAGAAATCATATGGCGCCGGTAAGCGAGGCGGCTGCCGCGCTCCGCCTGGATGTCATACGAACCGCAGAGCAAAGCGGACACGCCTGATACGCAGGCGCAGTACAAATAATTTTGTTCCGTTATTGCCTGCATGAGAAAGCTGAGGAGGATCACCGCCAAACAGATTAGATGAAATTTTATCAGCCACACATAGGGAGCCTGACCAAATTCCGCATATTCCTGCTTTCCCACTGGAAACTGGGCGTGGAAAACAGGCTGGGAGCTTAACGCCCGTCCGCCCTGTGCCTGGTTTCCAGCGTTTCCTGTTTTGATTTCAGGCATTTTGATTCCCCCACTGAAAGGGCGTCTCCCATCGAAAAACAGGGCCGGCAAATCTCCTGCCGGCAGTCTCTAGGAGCCGTCCTTCTATCAGCCCTTATTCGCGGTTTCTCAATCGTGACCGCTCCCGCCCAGTCCTTCGCGCATTTTCCAGCGGAACCGTCCGCCGGCATCAGCGTTTTTTCTTACAGGAGCCGCCGGAAGCTGTTTCCCGGCCGGAAGCCTCCGGCTTCCGGCCGCCGCCCTTTTTTTCCGGGTGTTTTTGTTCAGCCGCTCCACCGGAGCGGCATCCGGCGGCAGACTGTCCGGCGCTTCTCCCGCTGTCAGCATCCTCCTCGTGCTCCAAGCGGCCGAGGCCCTCTTCGCATCCGGAGCGGCTGGGGCAGCCCTCGCATCCGGAGCATCCGGAGCAGCCGCAGCACCGCCCTTTCTTTGCCTGGCGGATGATATGCCGCAGGGCCAGAACGAATAAAACCGCAAGGCCCCCTATTAATAACCAGTCAAACCAACTCATAGCTTCCTCTGTTTTCCATCTTTTGTCTTTTAGCGGAGGCCGCAGGGTTCCTTCCATCATCACCGCTTGGAACCCTATGCCGTCAGGAACGATGCCCGCATCCGGAACGGGGAAGGCAGCTCCTGCCGCTCAGCCCGCTGGAGCAGGCGGCGGTTTCTGCGCTTCGTTTTCACCCGCGTTCTCCTTCGGCCGCGGCCGCGCCCACGGCAGCTCTGATTTTTATCCTAAAATCAGGGAGCCGGCCTGATAAATCAAGGTTCCCATAATCCAAGCAACGCCGGTCTGGAATAAAACAACCCAAAGGGAATACTTCGCGCCGCCAAGCTCCTTGCGTACAGTGTTCACCGCGGCGACGCAGGGAGTATACAATACGGTAAACGCCAAAAACGAGCACGCGGCCAGCGGGGAAAAGATCCCGCCCAGAGCAGCGGGCAGCCCGGCCATGTTGGTGCCGGTCAGCACCGCCAAAGTGCTGACTACCGCTTCCTTAGCGGTAAACCCGGTGATCAGGGCGGTAGAGGCCCTCCAATCTCCAAAGCCCAGGGGCGCGAAAACCGGAGAAATAAACCGGCCGATCTGGGCCAGCATACTGTCGGCGCTGTCCGCCACCACGTTGATCCGGGTATCAAAGGTCTGCAAAAACCAAATGACGATGGTGGCAACGAAAATCACGGTAAAGGCCCGCTCCAAAAAATCCTTAGCCTTATCCCAAAGCAGCAGGCCCACGCTTTTCGCGCTGGGCAGCCGGTAATTGGGAAGCTCCATAACGAAGGGAACCGGCTTCCCTTTAAACGCCGTCTTTTTCAGCACAAGGCCGCTTACAATTCCCATGATGATGCCGAACACATACAGGCAGATCATAACCAACGCCTGGTATTGCTCGAAGAAGGTGACGGTGAAAACGGCGTAAATGGGCAGCTTGGCGCTGCAGCTCATAAACGGGGTCAGCAGCACGGTCATTTTCCGGTCCCGTTCACTGCTGAGGGTGCGGGCGGACATAATCGCCGGCACCGTACAGCCGAAGCCGATGAGCATAGGCACAAAGCTTCGGCCGGATAGGCCGATCTTACGCAGAGCCTTATCCATAACAAAGGCCACCCTGGCCATGTAGCCGCTGTCCTCCAAAATAGAGAGGAAGAAAAACAGCACCACAATGATCGGTAAAAAGGAAAGCACGCTTCCCACTCCGGCGAACACCCCGTCGATTATCAGGGAGTGAACCACCGGATTGATGCCGTAGGCGGTCAGGCCGCCGTCCACGGCCTGGGTCAGGGAATCGATGCCAAGAGACAGCAGGTCGCTGAGCCAGGCGCCGACCAGCCCAAAGGTGAGCCAGAAAATCAGCAGCATAATCGCCAGGAAGATCGGAATCGCGAAAATTTTGTGGGTCAGAAGCTTATCGATCTGAACGCTGCGGCGGTGCTCCCTGGATTCCCCGTTTTTCACTACGGTGCCGGAGCACAGCTTATCAATGAACTGGTAACGCATATCCGCCAGGGCCGCCTCCCGGTCGGTGCCCAGCTCCTGCTCCATTTCCTTTACGATATGGCCCACCATGTCGATCTCGTTTTCCGAAAGCTTCAGCTTCTCCATCATGGGCCCGTCGCCCTCCACCAGCTTGGTGGCCGCGAAGCGCGGGGGAACCCCCAGCCGCTCGGCGTGATCCTCCACCATGTGGGACAGCGCGTGAATCGCCCTATGTACGGCGCCGGAGCAGAAGTCCATCCGTTTGGGCCGCTGCTTTTTCTCCGCTGTCTCCAGCATGACCCGGATCAGCTCGTCCACGCCCTCGTTTTTACTGGCGGAGATAGGTACCACCGGCACCCCGATCTCCTCGGAAAGCTTCTGCACGTCGATGGACGACCCGTTATTCCGGATTTCATCCATCATATTCAGCGCGATGACCATGGGAAGATTCAGCTCGATCAGCTGTAGGGTAAGATACAGGTTCCGTTCAATATTGGTCGCGTCTACAATGTTGATGATTCCATCGGGATGCTGTTCCACCAGAAAATCCCGGGTGACGATCTCCTCGTTGGTATAAGGGGAGAGGGAATAGATTCCCGGCAGGTCTACCAGCGCCGCGTCCGGGTGATTCCGGATGGTTCCCTTTTTTCCCTCCACGGTGACGCCGGGAAAGTTCCCCACATGCTGGTTGGAACCGGTCAACTGATTAAACAGGGTAGTTTTCCCGCTGTTTTGATTGCCTCCTAATGCAAAAATCATTTGAGCCGCTCCTTCTCCACTTGGATTTTTTTGGCATCCTCAATCCGGAGGGTCAGCTCATAGCCTCGTAAATGAATCTCAATGGGATCGCCCATCGGCGCCCTTTTCCGGATCATCACCTCAGTGCCCGGCGTGATCCCCATATCCAAAAGCCTTCTCCGCAAAGCTCCCTGGCCGCCTACCTCAGACACTCTGGCAGGCTCTTCCAGATTTAATTCGTCCAGTGTCAAAAAAGCTCCCTCCAAACGCCGTTAATTCTGTCTTAATTGTAAGCTTAGGGAAACTTTTTGTCAATGGTTAGGTTTTACTAATCGCCAGCTCCCGCACCGCCTCTTTTATGCGGTTTTCTGAAGCATTTTGGAAGCATTTTGCCTGCCGGAAAAGCGGCGGATCGGATAGGGAAGCCGTATTTCGGCTGCTGTCCTCTGTTTGTTAAGCCGTTTCAGGAGTATTCCGGGTTCCCCATGCGGCATGTTACCAGCCCTTCAGCTCCCGGCGCAGCGCCCGGTAATTTGGCAGAAAGGACTCTACCAGCGCCCAGAAGCCCTTAGAGTGGTCGTGGTGCTCCGTGTGGCATAGCTCATGGATGATCACATAGTCGATGACCTCCCGCGGCCTTTCCATCAGCCGCCAGGAAAGGCATATCCTGTTTTTCCCGGAGCAGGAGCCCCACCGGGTCTTCGCGCCGGTTACCTTAACTCCGGCGGGCGTTAAGCCGGTCTGTTCCGCAAGCTCCCAGGTCCGCTGGGGCAGGTATTCCTGAGCCCGCAGGCGCAAATTTTCTTCTTCCTGCGGAGTAAGCTGCCGCCGGGCGGCTGCGCGCTTGGCTGTCTCAGCTGTTTTTTGCTGGATCCAGCCCTCCTTTTGTTCCACAAAGCCGTCAATCCATTTTTTAGAAAGCCGCATGGGCGCCCTAACCTCCAGGGTCCCGTCCTCCTTTATGGCCAGCGCCACTGTTTTCCTCTTGGAGCGGATCAGCAGATATTCCCGCATGAAGCATTCTCACCTTATATCATAACGTAGTAGTGATTAGAGTCCCTCTCCAGGGACTTGCGCCGCACGGTAAGGGATGCTGTGGATGGGTATCCTCAGCCTTCCCGTATAGCCGATAAGGCCGCAAATTTTTTCCGCCGCGCGCTCCCGCTGGGCCGCGTGGAGCCGGGGCGGCACGCAGGCCCGGTATGCAGAAAAAGCCGCCTTTCGGGCCGGCCTCCGCAGCTTAGGCTGCGAAAACCGTTTCCCCTTTAGGCGGCTCTCAATGTTTATTTCAGGCGCAAAAGCTTAAGCCTTGCCGCCGCATCCCAGAACAGTCTCGATCTTGTGCATAACCAGAGACTTAATGGCGTCGCGGGCGGGGCTCAGATACTGGCGGGGATCGAAGTGGGAGGGATTTTCCGCCAGATACTTGCGGACAGCGGCAGTCATAGCCAAACGCAGGTCAGAGTCCACGTTGATCTTGCAGACGGCCATCTTAGCGGCCTCTCTCAGCATATCCTCAGGGATACCGATAGCGTCGGGCATTTCACCGCCGAATTGATTGATCATCTCCACATACTCCGGAATAACGGAGGAAGCGCCGTGGAGCACGATGGGGAAGCCAGGCAGGCGGTCGGAGACCTCCTTCAGGATATCGAACCGGAGCTGGGGCTTCTGGCCGGGCTTGAATTTATAAGCGCCGTGGCTGGTGCCGATCGCGATGGCCAGGGAATCCACGCCGGTGCGCTCTACAAAATCCTGCACCTGAGCGGGGTCAGTGTAAGAAGCGTCGGCGGCGCTGACATTGACGGCGTCCTCGATGCCGGCCAGACGGCCAAGCTCCGCTTCCACGGTTACGTTCCGGGGATGGGCGTAGTCAGCGACCTTTTTTGCCAGCTCCACGTTCTCCTCATAGGGCAGATGAGAGCCGTCGATCATCACGGAGGTGAAGCCGCCGTCGATGCAGTCCTTGCACAGCTCGAAGGAAGAGCCATGATCCAAATGGAGCGCGATGGGCAGGCCGGTTTCAATTTCGGCGGCCTCTACCAGCTTGGTCAGATAGGTGTGGTTGGCGTACTTACGGGCGCCGGCGGACACCTGAAGAATCACGGGAGCGTTAAGCTCCTTGCAGGCTTCGGTAATTCCCTGCACGATTTCCATATTGTTCACATTGAATGCGCCGATGGCATAGCCTTCCTCGTAAGCCCTTTTGAACATTTCTCTTGTGTTTACCAGAGGCATTTTGAAATCACTCCTGTTTAAAATTAACCTCCGCGGGCGATTCGGGCCTTTCCCACGCCCCGCACCGTTTGTAAAAATACGGAAAAGCAGAGGTTTCCAAAATTTATTATACATCATCAGAGAAAAAATATAAAGACATATTGTTAAAAAATCAACACAATTTTCTAGACCTTCACCCGCGGAAATTGACAATTTTCATTCTCTTTGCTATTCTTAATCTATAAAATCAGCGGTTTTTGTCCGTCCTGTGTTTACTGCGCGTTCAATATTAACCTGAGGGGAAGTTTCATTTTATGGTCAAATCTTATCAAGGCTTTCGTGGATTTTTAGCCTTAGGTGTTTTCATGGTTCACTTATCTATATTAAGACACACCTTTCTAGCTAATGTTTACGACAATTGGCTGATTGGCTGCGGTGCTTTCTGCGTTTTATTTTTCTTTTTGCTCTCTGGATTTGGAATTGGAAGCAGTTTCGCTTACAAAGGGAACTCCGCTTATACCTGCAAGGGACTAAAAAGCTATTATTGGAGAAGAATAAAAGCTATTTATCCCGCCTCCATAATTATCACGTTAGCATTGATTTTTTTGGACAGAGCCTCTATCTTTTCTGATTTTTCTGAAGGCGTCAAATACACAATCGGCAATCTTTTTCTCATTGAAGATCTTCTCCATGTTTCCAGAATCAACCCAGTCAGTTGGTATTTGAGTTTTCTTCTTCTCTATTATGCGGCAGCGCCGTTTATAGCCTTTCTGCTTAGCAAAATTAAATGGCAACCGGCCTTTTACCTTATGATCGCCGCAATTTTTATTGGCCAAATTGTCATAGTGACACAAAATTTAGATAACCCGGCCCATCAGCAGTTATTTTACACCAACTGGAAATTCCGCTTCTTTGATTTTTTAACCGGACTGATTTTAGGTTTCGCCTTGCAAAAACCAATAATTCGGAAAAAAAACCATCGATATTTCTTCTTTTCCTGCCTTGAAATTGGCGCGCTGATTCTTTGCGCGGTCTTTTTCTATTTAAGAGTCTATGTGCCTGTGCCATATCTTCACGGCACCTACTATGCGCCTTTCATTTTATTGATTCTAATCGTATTCCACGAAGACGGAGGCGTGGTTTCCAGATTTCTATCCTGTCCTTCCGTTCAATTTTTCGGCGGACTCAGCTTATATTTCTATTTAATTCACTTTAAGGTGCTGCTACGGGTCTCAGCCAGCGGCATTCCCAGAATTTCTTACATTATTTTAACTGCCTTTGGCATTTCTCTGGTTTTCAGCCTGTTATTATACGTACTGCTCCATTTTAATAAAACAATGCAGCAGCTGAAGACCTCCAAGCTTCAGCCCATAATTGAAAAACTGACCTTATTCTTATCTATCATTTTAGAAGCTGGCTGTATTATTGTATGCTACCAAAAAATTTGTATCGGACAAGCCGCTGCTGCTGCGGCCCTTTTTGTTGCCGCAACCTTGACGGTGGCCCTGTTCCTTTTGCTTGTTTTTCATCTATTAAAATATAATTCTTCTTCCCAAAAGGAATCCACAGATCAGTCGAATCAGTAACCGGACAATAAGCTATATAAAAAAACAGGAAGCGTGAATTTTTAAAATCCGTGCTTCCTGTTTTTTTAAGTTTAGGAAAATAGATCCTCAGCCCTAGCGCAGCAAGGACAAAAAATCTTATCTGCAGGCACCTAGGGAACCTTGGCCGTTGTCCCCAAAAATTAAAAACCAGAAGAACAATATCGAAACTTCCGCCCGCTTACTGGTGCTGTCTGCATGACAAGAGTGAAGCAAAAAGAAGCACGTCACGAAATTTTTGCCGACAATATGACTTTAATAGGCCCCCTAAACTTCTTGCTTCATAAGGGTTTGTTCTGACTGTTCAGTTGTAATTACGGATCAGGGAAACCAGCCGGCCTAAAATTACCACCTGTTCGGAGATGATGGGCTGGAAGGCAGGGTTTTCCGGCTGAAGGCGAATATGTCCGTCTTCCCGGAAGAAACGCTTAACCGTCGCCTCATCCTCTAAAAGCGCCACTACAATATCGCCGTTTTCCGCCACTGGAGTTTTGTGGGCTACTACATAATCCCCGTCTAGAATACCGGCGTTGATCATACTTTCACCAACTACCCGCAGGGCAAACAGCTCCCGGCCGCGGCACTGGCTCTCATTGATGGGAAGATAGCCTTCCACATCCTCCACCGCCAAAATCGGCAGGCCCGCGGTTACCCGGCCGAGCACCGGCACCTGGACGCTTCTCTCCACGCCGGAAATGTGAATCGCACGGTTCAGTCCCGCGTCCCGGGAAATGAAACCGTTCTCTTCCAGGGCCTTTAAGTGAGCGTGGACCGTAGAAGTGGACTTCAGCCCGGTTGCCGCGCAGATTTCACGCACAGACGGCGGAACCCCGTCCTGTGAGCGCTCCCTGAGGTAATCTAATATTTTCTGCTGGCTTTTATTCAGCTTTTTCAATGAGAAAACGCCTCCTTTCCTGGTTATCCCCAGTATACCATATTATTTTTAAAAAATCAAACAAATGTTTTTATTTTTTATTATGAGGATTTTTTAAATTTTATTTACAAGAAATTCACAACTATTTTGGCCATATGGACTATAATAAAACCGTACTCAAAAGATGGAGCCGCACCATCTTGAGTATATGTTCTACCCTCCTCAATGTACCCCTCAAGCTAAAAGGAAGAAGCCGAATCCGTTTAGGGTTCGGCTTCTTCTTTTGTGTTTTTACCATTATATTTCAGTGCCGCTGTCCGCCGGCACCGCCGCAAAACCGCTGGCCTTCCTGTGCTTTCTTCCGGACGCTGTTTTCCGCCGGGCGGTGCTTCTTGTTGTTTCCATGGCCCTTTTCCCGGACGGGTAATTTACTTGTTCTGCTCCAGCCCGCGGCAGCTCCGGCAGGCCTTTGGAGCCTTCTGCTTCAGCCTTTTCTTTCTCCGGCGTTTTTGCCCTGTTGCAAAATCGGGCATACGGAAGCACGGCAAAAGCGCTGGATTTTCCAAAGGAAAATCCGGCTTATTTTTTTGTTTTTATTTTATTGATCCTCTTTCGAATATTACCTAAAAAACCCGGCAAGAATAACCCAAGAGGTGAAATGAAATGAGCAATATGCGTTATGCATCCCCGAAAAAATCCGGAAAGGGAGGAAAAGGCTTCTTTGTAGCGCTGGGCGTCTGCCTCATCGCCGTAGGAGCCGCCGCGTTCCTTACCTACCAAAATGTCTCACAATATTTTTCCCCCGAGCAGTCGGCTTCCTCACAGCAGCCGGAGTCCAAAGCGGAATCCACCCAGCAGGCCGGCAATACGGTCAGCGGCGTCAAGGAGACCGTCAGCAGCGCCTCCTCCAGCGAGGCGGCGTCCTCTGCGGCGGAATCAGAGCCTGAGCAGTCCGAGCCCGAGGTAAGCGATATTCCCCAGGAAGACTCCCAAGAGGATGGCGCCGCCCAGACGGCCGCCCAGACCAGCGGCATGGATTCCGTGGTTTACCCGGTAGGCGGCAACGTGCTGAAGGAATTCAGCGGCGAGGCGCCGGTGTACTCCGTCACCCTTGACGACTGGCGCGTCCACGAGGGCGTAGACTTCGCCGCGGAAAAAGGCGCGGTGGTGAAAGCCTTTACCGGCGGCCAGGTCAAGGAAATCTACGACGACCCCATGCTGGGAAAAACCATGGTGATTTCCCACAGCGGCGGCTATGAAGCCTATTATTGCGGTCTGGGTGATACCACCCTAGTCAGCGCCGGAGATTCCGTCTATCCGGGCCAGGACATTGGTTCTGTCAAGGAAATTCCCAGTGAGGTCTTAGACGCCTCTCATCTGCACTTTGGCGTGAAAAAGGATGGCGTCTGGATCAACCCCATGGACGCGCTCGCCGGCGCGGAGCAGTAAGCCTGCCCCCGTTTCGTTTTAGGGGCACAAAACAAAATTAAATAAAAAGAAGAAAAGGCACGCAGTCTCTCGCTGCCTTTTCTTCTTTTTTGCCGTTTTACCGTTATTCCATGTGAAAAATTTTAGGCTTCACCCGGCGCCGGCAGCGCGCCTAATCTCTTTGCTATCGGCTCCGGCTGGTAATCTCCTTCAAAATTTTATCCGGAATCGGCTGCGAGGTGAGGCTCGGCACGCCAACGTAATAGCCTTGAAGGTAATCCACGCCCAAGCTTATTACGGTGTCCATTTCTTCCCGAGACTGAACCCCTTCGGCAATCACAAGGCTGTTGTTTTTTCTGGCAAAGGAAATAATATTGGAGATCATTTCCTGCCGGTTCTTATCCTGATGGCAGTTCCTCACAATGGACAAATCCACCTTAATGAAGTCCGGCCGCACAGCGAGCAGAGAGACCTCGCCGTTATATCCAGCCCCAAAGTCATCCAGAGCCACCTGGCCTCCGTGACGCTTCAAAAACGAAATTTTCTTGCGGGTATAGCTTTCCACTCGTTCCTCCTCCTCGGTCAGCTCTACTACCAGACTGCCGAGGTAAGGTCCGTACTGAGCCTCCAGCGCCTTTTCATCGGACTCGGAAAGCCCCTGGTTGGCGATAGAGTTGATAAACAGGCGGCAGTCCGGCGGTATATTTTTAAATCCGGTGAAGCTTTTCAGAGCCAAAAACCAAGTCAGCCGCTCGATCTGATAAAGCTTACCCTGGCTTTTCGCGAGGGAAAGCACCTCTAAGGGCGTTTCCAGAGAGGTGAGCCGGGGGCGCATCAGCGCTTCATAGCCGAAAACCTGGCCGGTGCGGGCGTTCACGATAGGCTGGAAATAGTAATCCAGAAGCTCCTCCTCAATCAGCCGGTTCAGTTCCTCGCTGTTATGAAGCAGGTAAGCGGATTTTTCATAGTCGGTGATATTAAATTCCGCGAACCGGCCCTTAGTCATATTTTTTACTGAATACATAGCGAAATCCGCGTATCGGATCAGCTGCTCATAGCTTTCAGAGTCCTTAGGATACCAGGCCACGCCGGCGGACGCCCGGATCCGGAACGACGGCCGGTTAGGCAGCTCCAGGGTGGAGGTTTGAATGCTCTTTTGCAGCCGGTCGATCCGCTCCCTGGCCTGGTCTTCCGAATCATAGCCATATAGGAATAGATAAAATTCGTCCCCCGACATCCGGGAGATTACCGCATTTTCCGGCGAACCGATCCGCAGGGCGTTGGCGGCGGCGCGGATATACTGGTCGCCGTAATCATGGCCGAAGGTATCGTTGATATATTTTAGATTATCCAGATCCATCATAATCAGAGCCGCAACCTTCATCCGGCCGCGGTTCTGAAACAGCTGCCTCATCCGGCTGTGAAATGCCCGGCGGTTCAGCAGATTGGTCAGCAGGTCGTAATCCCGTTCATACTCGATTTTCTGCTTTTCCACCATCTCCTGGGTCACATCCTCCGCGATGCCCAGCATATGCTGCTCGCTGTCGATCAGCTTCAGCCGCACCCAGACGATACTTCCCTGGGAATCCGTTAAACGGAAGGTTTTGACCTTATCGGTGGAAAGGGCCGGATCAATATATTCCGCGATCGGGAGCATCAGCTCCTTAAACCGGTCCAGAGGAAGATACTGCAAGCCCTTCTCCTGGCCGATCAGGAAGATTTTGAAAAAATTGGTGGTGAAGTATACCTCCCGGCCGCCGATGGTATACTCAAAGGCACCCAGGGGAAAGCTGGCCATTTCCACAATCTGAGAAAGCTTAGAGGCGGAATCCGCCACCTCTTCGCCTAAGGTTTCAATCGCGTTGGTCAGCTCGTCGAATTCCCGGATGTGGATCCGCTGGAACCGCACCGGCTGCCTGGGATTCAGCCCCCGGACCTGATTCACCAGAGACTGAATCGGATGGGTGGTCGATCGGATGGTAAGGAAGATGCTGGCGGCGCCGATGAGCAGGGTCAAGGCGACGGCCAGGAAAAAGGTGGTGCGGGCCGAGTCCGCGGCGCCGAAAAGATACCGGTTTTCAATCACGCCCATCAGCACCCACTGGTCGTTTTCAAAGGGGGCGTTGTTGTTATAAAGCTTCATCTGCTGAACACAGGCATAGGTGGTATCGGTAAAATTGCCGTTATCCACCAGGGAGAAGCAGTTCTCCCTGACCGGCTCGCCGGCGGTGAGAACGCCGTCGCCGCCGGAATACAGATAGGTATACAGCGGGCCGGTAGACATAACAGGAACATATTGGTTAGAATCCGGCTGGCGGACCGCCAGCACGTAGGACACGTTGGTCTCTTCTGAAAGCTCCGTATAGGGCAGCAGCTTGCTTAGATAATCCAGGGTAATTTCCACCCCCAGTACGCCGTAAACCGTTCCATCCGGCGCCCTTAGGGGCATCGAATAGGTGATGACCGGCACGCTCCGCTCATCCAGATAAAAGGGCTTGCTCCAGTAGCCCAGCTCTTTTGGTTCCGCCTCCGGATAGCTTTGGGCCGCCCGGATGGGATTCTGGTAAAACAGGTTCCTCTGGTCGTTTTCTCCGCTGAAAAGAAAGACCGGATGCCATTCAGAATCCATCGGGATCCCCAGCTCCTTGGTAATGGCGGTCGGAGCCCGCTCGATCAGGATATCCGAGTTGTCCTGGGAGGTGGAGGAGGGGTCCATATCCCGAAAGTACAGCCCGCTTTTTACTGTGCCGCCGTTGTCATCCACAGCCGGGGAGCCTTCCAGCACCAGGAAAGCTCCCGTCACGCTGTTGCGGCGCAAAAGCTCGATCACATCCTCGGCGCTGTTCCTCAGCAGCTCCACCGCCAGATCGGAATTGGTTTCAATTTCATCAAAGCCGGCGTTGTTTTTTTCCAGCACCCGGGAAAAATGCGCCTCAATCTTCTGCTCGGCTTCCGTCAGGTTGGACCACCGGGAAATCATTTCATACTCTAAATAGTTTTTTCGGGTAATGATCTTCTGGTTGAAAATATCATAAGAATTCTCACTCAGCCTTTCAATGGCGCCGCTGCCAATGATAGAACCGGTGATCAGCCCTGTTTGCAGCAGCAAAACAACGCCCATCACCAGAAGCATTCTGGCGCCTATGGAGCTTTGGCGGAATTTTCCTTTCATGCTTTCTTCCAGCTTTCCGGTTTATTGAATGGATTCCTCCAGCTTTCCGCGGAACTCCTCGAGCCAGCTCTGAAAGCTTTCCTCCGTGGTAAACTGAGCGGCGGCCTCCTTACGGGTCATTCCTCCGTCCACCAGAGCCTGAATTTGCTCCAGGTCGGCCTGAGCCCGGTCGGTCATGCAATATTCCAGCACGTTCCTGGCGTTGGTTCCGTTTTCAAATGCTTTATTGGTATAAAGGGTATAGCCGTTCACCACGTCGATGGCCACGGTTAAGGTCTTTTCCAGCGCTTCCCCAGCGCCGCTTAGCTCGGCGGCTTCCAGAGCCTTCAGGCTGTTGGCCTCCTTTTTCACCGGCAGATAACCGGATTCTGTAGAAAATTGCAGGTTTCTCTGGGCGTCGGTAAACCACTTCAAAAACTCCACCGACGCGTATTCCCGCTTTTCGTCCGACTTCACCACCACCATGCCGGCGCCCTGCTGAACCGCGTAAGGCGACCCGTCCTTAAAAACAGGCGGCGGCAGCACCAGGGTTTCAATCTGATAGCTTTCTGTATCGTTTATGGTCACCTGGGTGGGAAAATAGGCCGCGCCTGAGGTCGAGCCTACCAGGGCGATCAAATCTCCGGTCTTCACATCGTCGGAGCGGAATTTCCCATAGGCGCCAAAATGCCCTTGTACCATAGGCACATAATAATTTTCCCACAGCTTTCTCAGGGTATCCTCATCCGTGTCAAAGGTTACCCTTCCGTCCTTCACCGCGAAGATCTCGTGGCCGAGCTGCTTGCAGCCGGTGATAAAATAATTAGCCACCGCGTCCCTTCCGAAAAACGCTTTGCCTCCGGACCATTCGTAATACTGGGCCGCAGTTTGGGTCACGCCCTCCACAGTGGATAGGGAATCCAGGCTGGCGCCGGTATCAGCGGCGAATTTATCCCAATCGGTTTTGTTCAGCATGAACACCTCTGTGGATTTCGCCACCGGGAAAATTTTTAGGTTTTCCTCTTGGTCGAACCGGCCCTCGTCGATATATGCGTCCACGTACTGGTCCAGCTCCTCCTGGGTCATATAAGAATCCAGCGGCGCCACCAGGCCCCTCTGGTCCATGGCATAAGCGGTATCCACATAGGCGGAGAAAATATCCGGAATTTCACTGGCGCCCACCTTTTTATCGGCGGCGTCCGTCACCTTCTGGATCAGGTCGTTCACATTGCCCTGGCTGAAAGCCTCCACCACGATGCCCTTTTCGCGGCCCACCGTCTCGTTAAACTCCGTTACCAGGGAGTCAAAGGCTTCCTTCTGCGCGCCGTTATAATAGTGCCAGATTTCGATGGCGGTCGGTGAGCTGGGATCCAGCTGAACCTGAGGCGGCGCGCTCTGGCAGGCGCACAAAGGCAGCATTGCGGCCGCGGTCAGGGCCGCGGCGGTTCTTTTTAATTTCATGATGATTCTCCCTGTTGCGGCGGTACGCTCTTATTTGCTCCTGTCCGAAAAAGGCCTATTCGGCCAGCCGGCTTCTAAGGGCGTCCGCTGGTTTTCGTTTGCGGCTTCCATGGGTTCAGGCCGTTTGCGGCTTTGGCTCCGCTGATGGTATGAAGCCATTATACCATAGGCCCATCCCGTTCGCAATGAATCTTAATTTTTTCTTTCCCGTCCGCCGCGTCCCAGCCTGTGAAAGGTTTTCCTCCGGAATAATAATATTCCCTCTTATCCCTGCATAAACATTAGCAAACGTATTCATAAAGGGAGGGTACAGGGTGAAAGGCATTGTTGAGGAAAGAGCCATCGAACTAGGGGAATATATTATTGAAAGCAAAGCCACCGTGCGCAAGGCCGCGAAAAAATTCGGCGTCAGCAAAAGCACCGTACATAAGGACGTTGCAGAGCGTTTAAAATATGTGGATCCCCAATTATATAAACGGGTGAAAACGGTTTTAGAGATCAACAAGGCCCAGCGGCATATCCGCGGCGGCTTGGCTACCAAGCAGAAATACTCGGCGGAACGCCTGACCGCCAGGAAATAGCCGCGGGGAGGCTCTCCACAGAAAAAGGCTTTCCGGGACTCCAAAGGAGTCTTTGGGGCCTTTTTAGCTTTTTATTAGGCTCCTATAAGCATAACCCGCCGTTTCCGGCTCAGCCGCCTCCGATTTACGGCCGCCGCTTTTCTGCGCCCGGAGCCGCGCCTGAACAGGGCCCTCGCCGCCCAGTTCCGCAGCGCCGGCGGCCGCCGCGGTTTGTTATGCGCCGGCGCCTTTTTGGGGGCGGCGGAAGCAGAACGGCAGCATTGCCAGGAAAACCAGAAACGTCAGCGCCTCCGCGCAGGGCACGGCCAGCCACACGCCGGTAATACCGAACAGCCGCGACAGCAGAAGCACCGCAGGGATCACCGCCGCGGCGCCTCTTAAAACAGAGAGGACAAAGGCCGGGCCGCCCTTGGAGAGGGACGCCAGATAGGAGGAGGCCAGGATATTAACGCCCATCATGGGAAACGCGAGGAAATAAAGGGGCAGGCCCTGGCTGGCCAGGCGCTCCATTTCCAGGTTGTTTTCCTGATTGAAGATACCCACGATAGAATGGGAGAAAAACCAGCCTATCCCTAAGAAGAGCAGGCCGAAAGCTGCCGCCGTGATGACGCCGTAATGAAAGATCTGCTTCACATGCCGCATCTGTCCGCTGCCGAAGCTGCGGCTGACGATAGGCTGGATTCCCTGGGCCACGCCGGTGAAGATGGAGACCACGATCAGCGCCAGATTCGCGATGATTCCATAGGCCGCCACCCCCACATTGCCCGACAGGGACAGGAGAATCTGATTAAAGAGAAGCATGACGATCCCGGAGGAAACCTCTGTAATCAGGGAGGAAACCCCCAGGGAAAGGATTCCCCGGGCTTGTTTGCCGTTCAGCGGGCACCGGACAGGCCGGAAGCTGTTTTTTCCGCGGAGAAAGTGGGTGGAGGAGATGAGGATTCCGATGCAGGGAGCCACGCAGGTAGCCAAGGCCGCGCCGAACATCCCCATGCCCAGAGGGAAAATAAAGACGTAATCCAGCACCACGTTGCTCAGGCAGCCCACCAGCATGGCGGCCATGGAAAGGTTAGGCTGTCCGTCGTTGCGGATAAAGCAGACCAGCAGGTTGTTAAATAAAAACAGCAGGGAAAAGGTGAGGAGAGTCCTCAGGTAAATGCTGGCAAGCTCCTGCACCTGTCCGGAGGCTCCCAGGGCCCCGGCGATTTCCCAAGAGAACAGAAGCCCCGCCGCAGTGAAAAGGATTCCTAAAAGCGCCGCCATTCCCGCAGCGTGAGTGAACACCTGGTTGGCCTCGTCCTCCCGGCCCTCGCCCCGCAGAATGGAATACCGGGTGGCGCCGCCCATGCCTACCATCAGCCCTATGCCGTTGAGCAGGCTGTAGGCTGGCAGCGCCAAATTCAGCGCCGCGATGCCGTTGCTGCCCACACCGGCGGAAATAAAATAGGTATCCGCCAAAATATAGCAGGACAGCCCCGCCATGCTCAGCACGTTCAGGGATACGTACCTGGCAAACTGGCTGAAAATTGTTCCTTCCTTATTCACGCGCGGAGTCTCCTTTCCCATGATAAATCTGCTGTAAATCCGCCGCGCGGCCGCGGGCCCCGCCGGCAAGGCCGCCTGCCCTTCTGACCGCCTTAGCCCCTGATACGGCAGAACCGCAGGGCTTCTTTCGGCTTTCCTAAAAAACCAGGCGCCCCGGCCTTCCTTTGGAAAGGCCGTTCAGCGCCCATATCATCTTTATATTTTCTTAATCCTACAGTCCTTTTATCCTATCACGGCAAATTTTTGTTGTCAAGGCGCCGGCGGCCGCGAAGGACCTCCATATCCATATTGATTTCACCGGCTCTTCCGGATAGACGCGGATAGGCCGTTACCGCCTTGTCCGGCTGTGCCGCGATAATACAAACAGGATATTTTTAGATAATTATTACCTTCTGTTTCTGCAAACAAGGGGCGGAAAATCATCTTACGATTTTCCGCCCCTTGTGATCTTACGGCGGCAGCTTCGGCCTCAGCCGCTTTATTACAGATGGAACCGGTATTCGGTGGTATAATGGTACATTTCGCCGGGGGAGGTAAATCCGCCGGGAAATTCAGGATGGTTGGGGGTATCCGGGAAGAACTGGGTTTCCAGGCACACGGCGGCGTGGGCCGGATAGCTTTTTCCGCCCTTGCCCGGCACGGGGCCGGCGCTGTTGGCGGTAAAAAGCTGTACGCCGGGCTTATCAGTGTAAACATCCATCTGAATCCCGGTTTTCGGGGAGGACAAGGACGCCACCCGCCTCATGGTTCCGTCCCAGCTGTTGACGACGTAATTCAGGTCGTAGCCGTTGTTGGCCTTCAGCGCCGGGTCATCCGCGCCGATCTCCTGGCCGATGGCCTTGGGAGAGGTAAAATCAAAGGGAGTTCCCTTGACCGGCACCAGCTCCCCGGTGGGAAGCAGAGCCTCGTTGGCCGCGGTATAGCAGCCGGCGTCCAGCCAAAGCACGTGGTCCAGGGCGGTTTCGCCCTCGCCGGAAAGGTTGAAGAAGGAATGGTTGGTCATATTCACCGGAGTTTTCTGATCCGTGGTGCCCCGGTATTCTATTCTCACTCCATTGTCGGCGGTCAGGGTATAGGTCATTTCCATGGCCAAATTTCCCGGGAAACCGTCCTCCCCGTCGGGACTTTCCACACGCAGCGTCACTGACGGCTCGCCGCCGTCCTCCTCCTTTACCGCCTGCCAGACCCGGAAGGTCAGGCCGTTTCCCCCGTGAAGAGTGTTGCCGTTTTCATTGGCGGTCAGGTGATATTCCCTGCCGTCCATAGTGAATTTGGCCCCGCCGATCCGGTTGGCGTAGCGGCCGATCGGCGCCCCGTAGTAGCAGGCGGCCTTTACGTATTCATCCAGGGTATCGAAGCCAAGCTCCACATCCCGGGCGATTCCCTGGCGGTCCTTCACCAGCAGGGACTGGATAATGCCGCCGTAGGTATAAAAGGTCATCGCCAAGCCGTTTTCGTTTTCCAGAGTATATTGGGCGACGGCTTTTCCGTTTACCGTGCCCGCTTCCTTTTTTGTAATCATTCCTTTGTTTCCTCCTGTAGATTAATGGAGATGCCAAGCTCATCCAGCTGCTTTTGATCCACCGGCGCCGGAGACGCGGTCATCAGCTCGCCGGAATTGGCTACCTTGGGATAAGCGATCACATCCCGGATGCTGTCGCATCCCAGCATCAGCATCACCAGCCGGTCCAGGCCGAAGGCCATGCCGCCGTGAGGCGGCGCGCCGTAGCGGAACGCGTCGATCAAAAAGCCGAACCGTTCCTGGGCCTCCTCCTGGGTAAAGCCCAGCGCCTTAAACATCCGCTGCTGCAGCGCCGGGTCGTTGATCCGGATAGATCCGCCGCCGACCTCGTTGCCGTTGAGCACCATATCGTAGGCCCTGGCCCGCACCGCGCCGGGATTGGTTTCCAGCTGCTCCAGATCTTCGTCGTTGGGGTGGGTGAAGGGATGATGCTTAGCGACAAACCGGCCCTCCTCCTCGTCGTATTCAAACAGAGGAAAGTCGGTGATCCACAGAAGATTGGGCCTGCTTTCGTCAATGATTCCCATCTGCCTGGCGCACTCGCACCGCAGGGCGCCCAGAGTGTCAAATACTACCTGGGGCTTGTCGCTGGCCACAAGGAACAGCAGGTCGCCGTTTTCCGCCTCCAGCGCCGACCTCACCCCTGCGGCTTCCTCCTCCTTCAGGAATTTTTCGTAGGAGGAGCTGGAGGAACCGTCCTGGTTCAGCTTAGTCCAGGCCAGGCCCTTGGCGCCGTAGGCCTTGACCCATTCGGCCAGCTTATCGATCTCTTTTCTGGTGTAGCAGGCTCCGCCCTTTACATTGATGCCGCGCACGCTTCCGCCGGCGGAAACAGCCCCGGCAAATACCCGGAACTCGGTGCCCTTCAGGACTTCCGTCAGGTTTTTCAGCTCATAGCCGAACCGCAGGTCCGGCTTATCGGAGCCAAACCGCTCCATGCCCTCGGCGTAGGTCATCCGGGGGAAGGGGGTCTGGATTTCCACATCCAGCACCTCCTTGTAGACGGTTTTCACGAAGCCCTCGGCCATGGACATAATATCCTCCTCGTCGATGAAGGACATTTCCAGGTCGATCTGGGTAAATTCCGGCTGCCGGTCGGCCCGCAGGTCCTCGTCCCGGAAGCACCGGGCGATCTGCATATACCGGTCGAAGCCCGCCAGCATGGTCAGCTGCTTATACAGCTGAGGGGACTGGGGCAGGGCAAAAAAGCTGCCGGGGAATACCCGGCTGGGCACCAGATAGTCTCTGGCCCCCTCGGGGGTGGACTTGATCAAAATAGGGGTTTCCACCTCCACAAAGCCGTTTTGGTCGAAATAGTCCCGGGCGATTTTCACGATCTTATGCCGGGCGATAATCTTATCCTGCACGTCGGGGCGGCGCAGATCCAAATAGCGGTATTTCAGCCGCAGCTCCTCCTTGACCTTGCTGTCCTCGGTGATCTCAAAGGGAGGGGTTTCGCTTTTGGAAAGCACCCGCAGGTCGGTGACCTCGATCTCCACCTCGCCGGTGGGGATCTCCTTGTTTTTGCTGGAGCGTTCCCGCACTACGCCCTTGGCCGCCAGCACAAATTCTGCCCGGACGCCGAAGGCCTTGCCGAAAATTTCCTTGTCCGTGTGGTCGTCAAAGGCCAGCTGTATAATGCCGGTGCGGTCGCGCAGGTCGATGAAAATCAGCTGTCCCAGGTCGCGCTGCCGCTGGGCCCATCCGCATACCACAACCTCCTTGCCCACGTCGGAAAGCCTCGGCTCTCCGCAGTAGTGGGTTCTTTTCAGTCCTGTCATCACTTCTGCCATATGATTTCTTCCTTCCGTTTTCCTGTGATTTTCCCGTGGTTTTTTGTCGGTATCGATTTTTCACAGGCCGTCAGAGGGCCTGCCTGTTCCGAGCCTTCTTTGCGGCGCATTTGTTTTTTCCGGGCTGTCTGCCAAAACGCGGCCCGACGCCGTGTGCCAGTCCGCGCCGGAAGCCCGTTTCATCCGCTTATAAGCTCAGACTGCTTTGCGCGTCGAAATAGATCTGGGTAAACTCGTCCACAAAGCTTTCCCCCAGAGAGATCTCTTTCTGTTCGCCGGTGGCCATATTTTTCACCTTGGCCTTTTGCTCCTCCAGCTCGCTGTCTCCCAGCACCAGGCTGAACTTAGCTCCCAGCTTATCGGCGTATTTCATCTGGGCTTTCAGGCTCCTGCCCACCAGGTCGCACTCGGCGTTCAGGGAGGTGGTCCGCACCAGCTCCGCCAGCCGGAACGCCTGGGCCTTGGCCTTATCACCCAGAGAGGCCACGTACAGGTCGCAGGTTGGGGGCGTTACCGCCGCCAAAGCGCTGTCAGGCTGAGCGAGCACCAGCATCAGCCGTTCCAGGCCTAAGCCGAAGCCCAGCGACGGCATAGACGGCCCGCCTATTTCCTCTACCAGGCCGTCATAGCGGCCGCCGCCGCACACAGTGCCCTGAGCGCCGATGCCGGTAGAGACAAATTCAAACACGGTCTTGGTATAATAATCCAGGCCCCGGACAATCGTGGGGTTCACCGTATAGGCAATTCCCATGGTATCCAGGCAGGTCTTGACGCCTTCAAAATGCTCCCTGCACTCGCCGCACAGGTAATCCAGCATGACCGGCGCGCCCTCGGCGACCTTAGAGCAGACCGGGCTTTTGCAGTCTAGAATCCGCATAGGATTCCTATCCAGCCTGCCCAGGCAGGTTTCGCACAGCTGGTCTTGATAGCCCTGAAAATACTCCTTCAGCGCCTTGTGGTACTCGGCCCGGCATTTCGGGCATCCGATGGAGTTGATCTCCAGCGACAGGTTTTTAACTCCCAGCACGTCGAACACAGATTTCGCCAGGCAGATCACCTCGGCGTCCGCCGACGGCGCTCCGGCGCCGAATACCTCCACGCCGAATTGGTGAAATTCTCTCAGCCGTCCGGCCTGGGGCTTTTCATACCGGTAGCAGGAGGTAAAATAGTACGCCTTGATGGGCAGGGCGTCGTTATACAAGCCGTGCTCCACCATAGCCCGCACCGCGCCGGCGGTGCCCTCCGGCCTCAGAGTGATAGAGCGTCCGCCTTTATCCTGGAAGGTATACATCTCCTTTTGCACCACATCCGTGGTTTCTCCCACCGACCGCTGGAACAGCTCCGTATGCTCAAACACTGGTGTGCGGATCTCCTTAAAGCCATACGCGCTGCAAATCCGGCGCATAGCGTCCTCCACCACCTGCCACTGATAGCTCTCCTTCGGCAGAACATCCTGGGTCCCTCTCGGCCCCTTTGTCAACAATCCCATAACTTCCTCCTTTTTTATTTCGCGCATGGCGCGCCCGCTCAGGGCGGGCGCGTCGTCCTCCGCTGTGATTTTTTATCCTTCCGCACGCGTTTTTCACCCTGTGGAAAACACGGGCCTGCTTGCTGGATTAGCTGCCCCTTGGCGCTTTCTCCAGAATTTTTATTAATTTTTTATCCTGTCATTTGATACCTCTGTTTTTATTTCACTGAAATAGGGTTCAGCGGGTCTCTGGTTTTTAAGCCGTTTAAAGCCGGGCGGTAAAATCATCTCATGACCCCCGCCGCGAAGGTCTCGTTTTCCGCTCCATAAAAAGGCCTTCGTCCCTATCCGCGCCAATATAATTGACGGGGATAGGGACGAAGGCCTTTGCCTCGTGGTGCCACCCTAATTCCGGGCGCACTGCGCCCGCTTTAGCGTTCTGATAACGGAGAACCTTCCGGATTCCCTTCGCCTTCAGGCGCGGGATCAGCTAACGGGCGTCTTTCTTTTCCACGTACCGTCGCAAGCGCGCTTCCAGCCCGGCGGAACCGCCGTTCGCGCTCTCTCTGGGCGAGCGAAGAAAATACTCCTCCCGGTCAAAGCTTTGTTTTCGTTTTTAATTTTCCGGAGCCAAGCTTGCCCCCGGTTCCAAAAGCTAAGGGGGGCTGCGGGGTTGGGCTCCTTTCAGAGAGCATTACAAATTAATATCTTGGGTTTAAAATATTGCGCCAATCCAGGTCTCCTCTTTCCAGGCCGTGGATCAGAACCTCGGCGGTAGCAATGTTGGTAGCCACCGGGATATTATGCATATCGCAGAGGCGGAGCAGGTTGATGTCGTTAGGCTCATGGGGTTTGGGATCCAAGGGATCCCGGAAAAACAGGAGCAGATCCACCTCATTGCAGGCGATGCGCGCCGCGATCTGCTGGTCGCCGCCCTGAGAGCCGGAGAGGAATTTTTGGATGGTCAGCCCTGTGGCCTCGCTGACCATTTTGCCGGTTGTGCCCGTCGCGCAAAGGTTGTGCCGGCTTAGGATGCCGCAGTAAGCGATACAAAATTGCACCATAAGTTCTTTTTTCGCGTCATGGGAAATCAAAGCTATATTCATTTCAACAGTTCCCTCCTAAAAATAGAATGATCGGTAGAGTTTATCCAAGTGCAAGAGAATGACTAATTATGAAAATGGAGCAAAGGAACATTTTCCCCTTCGAAACGGGCGGCCACCCGGCCGAACGCCTGCGCGGCAGGAGCGTTTTTCGCGTTTACAATGGGCTTGCCGTGAACCACAGCTTCCACCACAGACAAATCCTCGGGAATAATTCCCAGAAGCTGCAGTCCAGTTTCATCAATCACTTGGTCTAAATCCTCAAAGCAGTTGAGCCGGCGGAAGCTTTTTTCCGAAAACCGGCTGATCACCAGACGGGTTTCCTGGATGCCGGCTTCCCGCAGCAGCCTGCCCGCCTTTTGAGAATTTCGGATACAAACCGGATCCGTATTCGCCACCACAATTCCTCTGCCGGCCGGAGCGCAGGCGGCCCGAAAGCCTCTGCCAAACCCGGCGGGGCAGTCGATCACAATGTGGTCGTAATAGGGTGCGAACGCATGGATCAGCGGCTTCATCAGCCTGGGGCTGACCACATCCTCTGTTTCCAGCGGAGCTGGCAGCAGATAAAGCCCTTTCACCGGGCTTTCGTAAACTGCGTCGGCGGGGCGGCAGCTGCCCTTTACCAGGTCGGCCAGGTCGAACACCAGCTTTTCCCCGATGCCAAGCATATAGTCCAGGCTTCGCAGCCCGGCGTCGCAGTCCACAAGCAAAACCCGCCTTCCTCTGCCGGCTAAAGCGTACCCCAGCCCGGCCGTAAACACGGATTTTCCCACGCCGCCTTTTCCTGATGTGATTACTGTGATTGTTCCCATACTGATATTACCCTCATATTTAACATGTTAACACAAAAAAAGCAATACGTCAAAGCGTTTTTTTGAATTTTCTGTGAAAAAACGACGAAATTTTTTCCACTAATCTATGACATTATTCAACTTCCGGCATGGTTTCCGGATGGAAATATCCATCCATGATCGCTTTTGCCACGTTGGCGGCGTAAACGCTTTTTCCGCCGTGCTCCATAATGATGCCGATGGCGATCTGGGGATCGTCGTAAGGGGCGTAGGCGATCAGCGTAATATTATCCACGTCATATTCGTTGCTGTTAGGCAGATAGGTCTGGGCCGTTCCCGTTTTCGCCGCGATCGGGATTTCATAGGAACCGTAGCTGTAATAACCGGTACCGGACGGGCTGGTCACCACGTTGCGCATGGCGCCCTTTACGGTTTCCAGCACTTCCTGGTCAAAAATGTTTTCTTCCACTACCTCTGGCTTAGTTTCCTCCAGCACGGTCTGCCGGCTGTAATCGGTGATTTTATCCACCACATGGGTGCGCAGCCGGGTGCCGTTATTGGCGATGGTTGCCGCGTAGGTGGCGAGCTGCACCGGAGTGATCAGGTTATCCGACTGGCCGATGGCCGCCATGATGGTATCTCCGCCGTACCAGTCCTCTTTTTCGTCCGGACCCGCCAGGGTTCCGTCGCTTTCATAAATCTCAACGCCGGTCAGTTCTCCCAGGCCCAGCTTTCTCTGGTAAAGGTTCATATTGTCAATGCCCAGGTTATAGCCGGTATCGTAAAAGAAAATATTGCAGGATACCGTCAGTGCCTCGATTACGTTCAGATAGCCGTGGGTTCCCATGCACAAAGGATGGAAGTCCGGCATATCGGCGTTATAATAAGTATACCCGCACCGGAACTGGGTGGAGGTGTCGATCACGCCCTCCTGAAGCGCCGCCAGCGCCACCGCCGGCTTCATAGCCGAGCCGATCGGGTAGCCCTGCCAAAAGCACCGGTTCCACATGGCGTTCTGACCGTCCTTGTTCAGCAGCAGGTCCTCACGGTACTGGGGATCGTTCATATATTTGTCCAAATCGTAATTGGGATAGCTTTGGGCGCACAAAACGCTGAAATCATTTACATCCAGCACCACCACGGAGCCGGTACACTGGGAGCCGTAGCTTTCCTCCTTCTGGGCGGCCTCCACGTTTTCCTTTAAAGCGTCCAACGCGATCTTCTGCAGCCGGGCGTCAATGGTCAGATACACCGTGTTGCCGGAGGTCGCCGGCGTCTTTTCCGTCTCGCTGACAATGGTGCCGTTAGGGGTCACCTCCACCAGCTGCTCGCCCCGGTGTCCCACCAGCTTATCCTCCAGGGCCGCCTCGATGCCCTCAATGCCGATTTTAGAGTCCAGCTGATAATCGCCGGTATCCTTTTTCTCCTCATAGGTGTCTGGATCAATCGCGCCGATATATCCCACAATATTGGTGGCCAGGCTGCCGTTTGCGTATTTCCGCTCAGAGTAGGTTTCCACCGAAACCCCGGGCATTTTCTGGCTGTTTTCCGAGACAATCGCCACCATTTCGTTGGAAATTCCCTCGGCGAAGGTGTACTTATTTTCGTTATTGTAGCCGGTTTTCGCCATATTGTAGCGCACCGCCAAAATCGAGCGCTTATCGCTGTTGCTGTAGCCCTCGCAGTCGTACCACTGGTCGCTGGCCATCAGGTTGATGCACTCCTCGGCGGTGGCGTACTGCTGCAAACGGTAGTCGCTTTTCAGCAGGCTGATCGCCGAATCCACCGTACCATCCCCGTCGTCCTGCTTGAAGGCGAAATTGCCGTTTTCATCCACCACAATAGGGAAGCTGTCGATCCACTCCTCATTCCGGGACTCAAACAGGGCCACCAGCTGGAGAATTGTGGCGTTCAGGGAACCCTTGGGGACATACAGGTTATTGAACACCACCTTGTAGCCGGTTTCATTCACCGCCAGGCTGACGCCGTTGGCATCCAGGATTTCCCCCCGGGAGGCGTCCTTTTTTACTGTATAAATATTGGTGCTGTCCGCCTGGGCGCGGTATTGGGCGCCGTGGACCAGCTGCCAGTTGACCAGCTGCGCGCCGAACACTACAAAAACAGCCAAAATTCCCAGCACCAAGGCTAAAACTCGAACGGACTGGCCTTTTTTTTCCTTGTTGTTCTCTTCCATGGATACTCCTTTCTGCAGCCGGTTGGCAGGATGTGAGCTTTCTAATGTACTGTCCGGATTCTTATCAGCGGCCGCTTATCGGATGGTCATGCGGTCATACTGTGCGGCGGAGCTTTTCCCGTTCCGCTTCTTCCTGACGGATAGGATCAGATCGTTTCCCGTTCCCGGACGCCCACTACAAAGGCTTTGTTGAAATAATATAGGATAGGCGTGGGCAAAAAGCTGTACAGCATCATTGGCAGGTAATATTTCTGATAGGCGTAAGAGGCCATGCCGTAGCCCCGCAGCAAATAGAAAAACACGAAATGGAGGGAAATGACGGCGAACACGGCGGCCGCGGTGCAGAGCAGGGAGGTAAGCACGTTGGTTTTCACCAGGTTTACCGCCAGCAGGCCGATGAAAAAGCCCAGCACGCCCAAAACAATCGCGTGAAAGCCGATGACCGATCCATAGCCCATATCCATCAGCAGGCCGGCGAACACGCCGAAGCCCAGGCCTATTTTTTCATTTTCCAAAATAGCGATGGTCATAGGGGCGGCGATGAGCAAAAGGGGCCGCACTCCCAGCAGGCTGGGCATCAGGTAGGGAAGCTCCTGAAGGATAAACAGTAAAATAATCTCAATGGTATAGGCCACGCAGCGGATCACTTTATATTTCAGCGCCATGGTTATTCCTCCGCCTGGCTGGAGCTGTCGTCAGGAGACGCCACCTCCGGCATTGTGGAGCCCTGGCCCAGGAACTCGGTGATCACGCACACGTTGGTCAGCGTTTTGATGTCCTCATAGGGCTGGATCACCGCCGTAATGGAATCGGCGTTTTCCTCCTGCCTTTTTTCCACAACCTCGCCCACCGGCAGCTCTCCGGGGTAAACGCCTCCCACGCCGGAGGTCACGATAATATCCCCGGCCTTCAGCTTATTTTCAGCGGTCAGAAAACGCATCTCTACCTGGCCGGCTGCGGCGTATTCCAGACTTCCCGCCACTACGCCGGTATCCTGCGTCACCTGATCCAGCACGCTGACATTGGTTTCCGGAGACAAAATGGTGGTCACATGGCTGTAGGTGGGGTAAACCGCCGAAACCCATCCCACCAGGCCCCGGTCGGTGATCACCGGGTCGTTTTTCTCAATCCCGGACAAGGAGCCCTGATCGATGGTAAAGCCGTAGAACAGATCCGCCGGGTCTCTGCCGATCACAGAGGCCAGCGCGAACTGGTAATCCTTTTTCTGCTCCTTCAGCTCCAGGTATTTGACATTCTGCTCGTTTTCCCGTTTGATATCGTAATAATCCACGGTCAGGGCGATCATCTGGTTAAGCTTCTCCTTCAGCTCGGCGTTTTCCGCCTCCAGCTCCTCGATGGTCTTTCCACTGGGCCCCACGGCTCCCGCCGCGCCCGCGGCCTGGCTGGAGATCTGCTGGACCGGCGTGGTGACAAAGCCCATCAGGGATGACAAAAACGAACGGCCTGTAGCGGCGGTAAACAGCACCACGCCCAGCAGCACCAATACCACGCCCGCCAGAACCTTGAAGCTCCGGCTCTTAAAAAAATCTCTCACCTGTGAAACCTCCTTTACCGGGGAACCTGAAGCCCCCTTTTTCCTTTCAGCTCCAGGCATGTATAAGCCCTCTCAGGGCTGCGGCCGCACGGCGCGCCAAGCGTGCCAAAAGTCATTCCTTTCTCCTGTTTGCTCCGCCGCTTTTTCCTGCCGCCGAAGCCAACGGCTCTTAGGAACCCACTCAGGCCGCCGGGGAATAAAAAGCGGCGGAAGGAAAAGATCGATAGGATATTTTCCTCCTGCCGCCGCGCTTTGTATGGTTTTTCGTTAACGCCTTCTGGTTTTATAATACTCCTTGGGCATGGTGACCTCCAGCCGCTTTCCAGTGCCGTCTACTACGCAGTCCAGGGGGCTTTCCGCCACGTGCACGGGCATACCGGTCTCCTGGGCCACCAGAAGATCCAGGCCTCTGAGCAGCGCGCCGCCGCCGGTCAGCATAATGCCGTGGTCGATGATATCCGCGGAAAGCTCCGGGGGAGTTTTTTCCAGGGTGCTCTTGATCGCGTCCACAATGGTCACCAGCGGATCGGCCAGCGCCTCCCGGACCTCGGAGGCGGAAATCGTCACATTTTTCGGCAGGCCGTCCACCAGGTTGCGGCCCTTGATCTGCACGCTGCCCTCATCCTCATAGGGATAAGCGGAACCAATGCTGATCTTGATTTCCTCAGCGGTGCGTTCGCCAATGAGCAGGTTGTATTTTTTCTTTACATAAGAGATGATTGCCTCGTCGAATTTGTCTCCGGCCACTCTCACGGAACAGGCGGTGACGATATCCCCCAGGGAGATCACGGCCACCTCGGAGGTGCCTCCGCCGATGTCTACCACCATGCTGCCGGTAGGCTCCGCCACAGGCAGGCCCGCGCCTATCGCCGCGGCCATAGGCTCCTCGATCAAATCCACTTCCGCGGCGCCGGCCTGTCTGGCGGCGTCCTCAACGGCCCGGCGCTCAACCTCGGTGACGCCGGAGGGAATACACACCACCACTCTGGGCTTGCTGAACAGAGACGCCTTTACCGCCTTGCGGATAAAGTGCTTCAGCATGGTGGCGGTAATGTCGAAATCAGCGATTACGCCGTCCTTCAGGGGGCGGACAGCCACGATAGAGCCGGGGGTGCGGCCGATCATTTCCTTTGCCTGGGAGCCTACGGCCAAAACGGTATCAGAGCGGACATCCACCGCGACAACGGACGGCTCCCGCATAACGATTCCTTTGCCCTTCATGAAAACCAGGGTGTTGGCGGTACCCAGGTCGATTCCGATGTCTTTTGAAAACATAATTTATTTTCCCCTTCATCTCTTATTGATAGATTCCATGTCTTTTTTGTTCTGCATATGGATACATTATACCCCGAAACCGATAAATTCTCAACAAATAATTCCCGCCGTTACAAATTTTTTAAAAAATTTCCATAATTTACATAATTCTGGTTTTCTTTTCCTGCCAGGACTATCTGAAAGGCACAAAACCGAGGCCGCGGCCTTGGTTTTCAGCGCGCCGGAAAGCTTCAAAGCGGCTTCCGCTGAGCCTCCGCCGATTTCATTCATGCCGGCGGAGGAGATACGCTTATCCGCCCCGCCGCCAGCATCGATACGGCGCGCTTGCTTTCGGCGGCTCTCATAAAACCGGGGTTTCCCGCCGGGCAAGGCAAGCCTGTCCTCTGCTATTTTCCTCAACTCAAAACGCCCCTCGGCCAAGACAGATTTCAGTCTTTTCTCTGAGGCACACAGGCTTCGCGGTCTCTGAGCGGAGCTCGGCTTTGTCCTTCCCCATTTCGGCAGTCTCGCTTCCGGCGGGGCAGGCCTTTTCCTGCTCCCCGTGGAGCCGAAGCCGCCCGTCCCTGGCGGAGCGGGCCTATCCTCAGCTTCTTCCCGTGGAGCCGAAGCCGCCCGCGCCCCGCTGGGTCTGATCCAGCTCCGCCGCCTCCTGCACAGGCAGGGGGCACACAGGCATAACCACGAGCTGGGCTATCCGTTCTCCAGGCTGGATCTCATAGGGCTGGGTTCCCAGGTTGCACAGGCCCACACAGATTTCTCCCCGGTAGTCGCTGTCGATAACCCCGACCCCATTGGACAGAGAAATCCCATGCTTTACCCCCAGTCCGCTGCGGGCGAATACGAAAGCGGCATAGCCGCTGCCCGGCAGGCTGACGGCGATCCCGGATGGGATCATAGCCAGGCCGCCGGGCGCCAGGGTGACGGGGGCGTCGATACATGCCCGCAGATCCAGGCCGGCGGCGCCTTCCGTGGCTCTTTGAGGCACCTCCGCCCCGGGCCTCATTTTTTTTATTTTTAAAATTTGCTCCATAAGCAATCGCTCCCTGTCTGTGCAGTAATCTGATAGGAAAGATGTTTTTAGGCTATAAGAAGATGGTAAGATTCCTTTTGGGCATCCTCTGAAAAGAGGCTGCCTGCTAGGGCCGGGAATCAGAAGAGGCTTTTCTGTATCACGCGCGCCGCGGGCCCTTTGCTTCGTTTTTCTCCGGCCCTTTTTCCATCTGAGGCCTTATAGATAGCCGGCGCTTAAAAAATTTATCATGATTCCGCGCGGGGTTTTTCAGGCCTCTTTGCGCAGGCCCCTCCGGCCGGGCGCTCTTCAAAATGAATCAAAGCCTTTTCGGAGGCTTATCCAGCCGTTATGATTCCTTTTTCACAAATTAACCATCCGGTAACAGAGTTTTCCCCAGCTTCTAACGGTTTCTTAAAAATTCGACAGTTTAATCCACACCTCGATAATATAATCCACGCGTGAAGCCATCTTTAGGGGCTTGTCCGCTGTGGAAAGCGTGAAATTTTTCCTCACTTTCCACAGAGTTTTCCACAGTAAATCTTAAAACGGTGAAATCCATCCCGGAAAAGTCGGATTTCCGGTCTTCCATCTCCAACGGTACGGAATTGAGAATTTGTGTGCAAATATGATCGCAAATCATCGGAAAGGAAACCCCTTTCCGATCCTTTAAGGAGGAGGCCTCCCCGCAGCCGGAGCAGCCCGCCCCGTTCCTGTTGGGACAGTTCCGGGTGAGCATCAGCGGCAGGCGGCCGTAGGCGATCAGGCCCCGGGGAAGCCTTCCTCCGATTCGCCTGGCCTGCTCCGCCGTCAGCTCAAAGGAAAGCTCTACGTCGCTGAGGCCGTTGTCCTCACACCATTCTACGGAGGCTGTGTTGAAAATATTCAGGCTGAACCCGCCGTGGATAAACATATCCGTTTCCTGGGCAAGGGCCAGCGCCCCTAAATTGCCCACCCACACGTGGCTCACGCCGATCTCCTCCGCTTGGGCAAGCTGGCGACGGACCGCATCCTCCCGGCCGAACATGCCCCGGGGCATGTGGACCGCCAGATTTACCTCCTGGTTCAAAAGCTCCTCCAGCCGCTGGGGCGGGGTGGACAGCGGCACGTAAACCAGGTCGCAGCCCTTCATGCAGTCCGGCACCCGGTCGTGTTCAAACCAAACCCGCAGCTTCTGCTTTTTCGACGCCTGGTGGTTTTCCCCCTTGGGCGGCGCCACGGTGGAAAACGGCGCCGGCCTTCTCTGCCCTCTCTGCTTTTCCAGGCTTTCCACCACGGCCCGGCGCATCTGGTTCAGCTCGGATACCGGCAGTGAAAGCCCCGGATCAATGTGGGCGTCCAGCCTGCGGCAGAAAAAAGGGGTGCCTCCTGTTTTTTGCAGCTGCTCCAGGCACCGCGCCTCGGTGACCGCCAGGGTTTCCGCCCTTTGGGGCGCCGGTCCCTGGGCCATGGCGCTGTGGCCTTCCGAGTCCTTGCCGTGAAGGGCCGCGGGCCTTCCTTTATGAATCTCCACCCGGAAATCCAGGGGGATCGTCTGTTTTTCATCCTTATATAACTGCCGCAGCTCCTTCAGCACATCGCTGGTGGCGGCCTCTACGTCTTCCTTCTGCCGGATGCCGAACATTCCTCTGCCCAGCTCTCCGGTAAGATAGCCGTCGGTGAACCCGGACCGGGAAAACACCGCCTCCAGCTTTTGGGCCAGCTCCTCCGGAATTTCCTTTCCGTCGGCGGCGTACCGGCACACGGCGGTGGCGGCGGCCACATATTCGGGGCGCTTCATCCTGCCCTCGATCTTTGCCGAGGCCACCCCGGCCGCCTCCAGCTCCTTAAGGCGGGAAACGATGGAGTAATCCTTCAGGCTCAGGTCATAGCCGGTGCCGCCCTCCACAGAGAAGGGCAGGCGGCAGGGCTGGGCGCACTGGCCCCGGTTTCCGCTGCGGGAGCCAAGCATGGCGCTGAAATAGCACTGTCCCGAGACCGACATGCACAAAGCGCCGTGTACGAATACCTCCAGCTCGATGGGGGAGGCGTTATGGATTTCCTTGATTTCCTCCAGGGACAGCTCCCGGGAAAGCACCACCCGGGAAAAGCCGGCGTCATAAAGCGCGGCGGCGCCGGCTGGTGTGTGAACCGACATCTGGGTGGAGGCGTGCAGCCGGATTTTCGGCGCCGCCTCCCGCAGTAAGGAGGCAAACCCCACATCCTGAACGATAAAGCCGTCCACCGGCAGGGAGGCGGCGTACTCCGCCAGGCTCAGGGCTGTTTTCAGCTCCGGGTCCCTCAGCAGGGTATTGACGGCGAGGTACACCCTCACGTTCCGGATATGGCAGTATTCCACCGCCTCCTTCAGCTCCTGGCGGCTGAAATTCTGGGCGCCCGCCCTGGCGCTGAACTGCTCCGCTCCCAGGTAAACGGCGTCCGCGCCCATGCGGACCGCCGGATATATGCTTTCCATCCCCCCGGCGGGGGCTAAAATTTCGATCGGCTGGCTCAAGCTACGCTACAACTCCTTTTTCGTAAACACACAAATCCTTTGTCCCGGCGGCGCCGGCGGAACAGCCCGGCGGCGTTTTTCTATGGCGGCCGGGGACGCGCGGGAGTCCTCGCAGGCCGCCGGGAACAGCGGGAAATAAAGAAGCGGGAAGGAGCCCGGCCCTCATCCAGCTTCCCTCAAGGAACTATTCCTCCGCCTCGCCTGACTGGAAAAACTCCATGATTTCCTGATCCAGCGTGCTTTTCTCCTTCTGCTCCGGCGCCGGCTGGCTGTAAGCGCGGTTCTGCCCGGCAGGCCGGGAGATGGGCGCCGGGGCGGCTACGGTTCTGCCCGGCACCTGAGCGCTTTTTTTCGGCTCCGCGGCCTGGTGCTCCAGCCTGGAACGCAGGGTCTGGACCTCCTTTTTCAGCTTTTCATTTTCCCTTCTGGCTTCATCCGCTTCCATTCTGGCCTGAGAGGAATCCTCCAGGTAGTCCTTGATCTGGGAGCGCAGGTTATCGGCGCTCTCGGTGGCCTTGACCGCCTCGTCGCAGTAATCAAGGGCCGCCAGCACCGCCGCCATGGTCACGGACAGCCGGGGGTTGTCCCTGGTAATGCCCGCGATCCGCTTTTCTGTCTCCGCCGCGATCTGGCGGACGTAATTTTCTTCCTCTTCCGAGGCAATAATATAATCAGATCCAAGGATACTAATCTTAATTCTGTTTTTCGCCATAACAGCAGCCCCTTCCTGTTCATCAGCCTTTTCGGCAGCTTTTCCCATTCTATCAGTTTTTTATGGATACTTAATTTTATTATAAAGGATTTTTATTGAATATCAAGTTTTGGGCCTTAATTTAAGCCTTAAGTTTTTTCCGCCGCCGGCCTGCCGCCCTTTTCCCAGGGGGACGGCTGTGTGAAAGGAAAATTTTTAACAGGTTCTTCCTGGGTTAAGCCCTGCCTGTCCCACTGTAAAAAAGACCTTGAATGTGATACAAATTTTCCGGCCGGTTTGCGGGAAGAATGGTTTTAATCTGCTGAAAATTCCCAAACGGCAAGTCCCAGAGCGCCGGTTCCCTTGAATTGCGGGGAACGATCAGGTATAATTTTTCTAGAATCCCGATAAGAGAAACGGGAAAACCTAAATTTTTGGAGGTGCGCTATGAACTACAAACTATCCGCCAGTGAAATCCGGGAGCTGATCGTGGCAAAGCTTTCCCACAATTTCGGGGTGACGCCCGCCGAGGCCACTGACGAGCATTACTATAAAGCCGTGGTTTTAATTCTGCGGGATCTGATGACCGAGGGCCGCAAGGAATTCATTGATCAGGCGGAAAAGGAAAACCGCAAGCAGGTCTATTATCTCTGCATGGAATTTCTCATGGGCCGTTCCTTGCGGAACAACCTTTACAATCTGGGCCTGGAGGACGCGGTTTCCTCGGCTTTGAGCAGCATGGGCCTGAAGCTGGAGAATATTTATAACCAGGAGCCTGACGCCGGCCTGGGCAACGGCGGACTGGGAAGGCTTGCCGCCTGCTTTTTAGACGGCCTGGCCACCCAGAAATATCCGGCTATGGGCTACTCCCTGCGGTATGAATATGGTATTTTCCGTCAAAAGCTGGTGGACGGCTGGCAGACTGAGCTTCCGGATTTCTGGCTGCCCGGCGGCGCCGTATGGCTGCAGGCCCATCCGGAAAAGGCGGTGACCGTCAATTTCAACGGCCACCTGGAGGAGCGCTGGGATGGCAGCTTTCACTCCATCGAGGTAAAGGACGCCACCAAGATTCTGGCGGTGCCCTATGATATGATGGTTTCCGGCAAGGACGGCAAGGGGATCAGCCGGCTGCGGCTGTGGGCTGCCAAGTCCGAGGAATTTGACATGAAGCTGTTCAACGGCGGCGACTATCTGCGGGCCATGGAGCGGAACGCCATGGCAGAGGTCATTACCAAGGTGCTTTACCCAGAGGATAACCATCCGGAGGGTAAAAGCCTGCGGCTTTCCCAGCAGTATTTCTTAGTTTCCGCCACCATTCAGGATATTATCCACCGCCATCTGCGGACCTACAGCAGTCTGGAGAACCTGCCGGATCTGGTGGCGATCCACTTAAACGATACCCATCCGGTGCTGACCATCTCCGAAATGATGCGGATCATTCTGGATGAATGCGGCTACGGCTGGGATGAAGCCTGGGACATCGTGACCCGGACGGTGGCTTACACCAACCATACGGTGATGGCCGAGGCGTTAGAGTGCTGGGACCAGGAGCTGTTCAAGCGGCGCCTGCCCAGAAACTATCAGATCATCGAGGAGATTAACCGCCGCTTCTGCGCCCAGATGCACGACCTGGGCCTGGACGGCTGTCAGGTGGGCCGCATGGCGGTGCTCAACGACGGCATCGTCCGCATGGCCAACCTTGCGGTAATCGGCTCTCACTCCATCAATGGGGTTTCCAAGCTCCACAGCGAGATTTTAAAGGAAACCGTCTTTAAGGATTTCTACCAGGTCATGCCGGATAAGTTTAAAAACGTGACCAACGGCATCGCTCACCGCCGCTGGCTGAACCAGGCTAATCCGGGCCTGGCCTCCCTGGTCACCGAGCTGATCGGAGACGGCTATGTCTATGACGCCGCGGAGCTGAAAAAGCTGATGGCCTATAAAAACGACCCCGCTGTGCTGGAAAAGCTCAAAAAAATCAAGCTGGAGAACAAAAAGCGCCTGGCCGCTTATGTGAAGCAGCAAAACGGAGTGGTGATCGATCCCAATTCCATCTTTGACTGCCAGGTCAAGCGGATGCACGAATACAAGCGCCAGCTGCTGAACGGCCTGCACATTCTCTCCACCTACCAGTGGCTGCGGGAGAACCCCAATGCCGACTTCACCCCTAAAACCTATTTCTTTGGCGCCAAGGCGGCGCCCGGCTACTATTTCGCCAAGGAGATTATCCGTTTTATCGCGGAGCTTGGCGAGGCCATCAACAAGGACCCGGCCATGAAGGATAAATTAAAGGTTATTTACCTGGAGGATTACCGGGTTACCGTTTCCGAGATTCTGAATCCGGCGGCGGAGATCAGCCAGCAGATCTCTCTGGCGGGCACCGAGGCCTCTGGCACCAGTAATATGAAGCTGATGATCAACGGCGCCATCACTCTGGGCACTCTGGATGGAGCCAATGTGGAAATTCACGAGGCCGTCGGCAGCGAGAACATGTTCCTGTTCGGCATGACCACTCCCGAGGTGAACCTCCTGCGGCAGAACGGCTATAATCCCTATCTGTGCTATAACAACAATCCCGCCTTGAAAAAGGCTATCGACGAAATGTCGGTTTCCGGGTTCAACGGCATGAAATTTGAGAAAATCACCCAAAACCTGCTGAGCACCGACCGTTATATGGTGCTGGCGGATTACAGCGATTACGCGGCCGTCCAGGAGAAGGCAAGTCAGGTTTATAAGGACCAGACTGCCTGGAACCGGATGTCCCTGGTAAACATCGCCCAGGCGGGCCGGTTCGCCGCGGACCGGGCGATCCGGGAATACGCCCGGGATATCTGGGGCGCCTCCCCGGTCAAGGGCGAAATAACGCGATAGCGGGCTCGCAGGCCCACGGATACTATTTCCCTTTTCCGTAATTCAGCAAAGCTTCTTTTGTTTTTATCCTTTTCCCTCCGTGTGAGGCGGACGACACGATTCCATCGAATCACCAAACGGGCCTGTGTGAAGCCGCCTGTCCGGCTGTTTCCGCTTTAGGCCCGTTTTCCCAATCATCGGGCCTGCCGGCCTTTATTTTCCGCCTGAAAGCGAAGGATCAAGCGGGGCCGCCGGGAGCTCTCGGTCTGGAGCCGCAGCTCCGGTTTCCAGCGCCGCCTGCCGGACAGCACTCCGGCGCGGAGTTCCGGAGAACCCTATGCCGCGGCCGTTTTCCGCCGGTTTCCTGGTACGAGAGGGGCTCTAAAACGCGTTCCGGAAAAAAGGCGGGGAAATGGAGGTCTTTTCCGCCCCTCACAGGCCCTCCGGCGGCTCCGCCTTGCCCTAATGCTTCTTTTCCTTAAATATTTCCCCAGGAAGGAGACGACCAGCATGAACCAGCTGTTTGATTCCCGGGACCCCTTCCACCGCCGGCCTGTCGGAGCGGTGGAGGAGGAAACCCGGATTCATTTTAAAATACGGCTTCCCAGAGATTTAAGATGCTCCGCGTCCTACCTGCTGGTGCAGGATGATAAGAGCAAAAACGATATGGTCAGCAGCATGTTCTGGTGCGGCATGGACGGGGACGGCCATGAATTTTGGGAATGTGACTTTGCCCCGCCGGAGTCCGGGCTTTACTGGTACCGGTTTGAACTGGAGACCTGCCGGGGCCGGATGCCTCTTCTGAAAGGGGAAGGGGGAAAGGGAGCCCTTTCCTCGGGAACATTTTGGCAGCTTACGGTGTATGAAAAGGGCTTTCAGACCCCGGGCTGGCTTTGCGGCGGTATTTTCTATCAAATTTTTCCCGATCGATTTTACCGCCCGGAGGGTCCGGTGAATAATCCCTTTCCAGACCGGACCATCCGAGAGGACTGGGGCGGCCAGCCCTATTGGCGGCCCAACGAACGGGGTGAGGTGACCAATTCCGACTACTTCGGGGGCACCTTAAGGGGGATTGAGGAAAAGCTGCCCTATTTAAAATCCCTCCATGTCACCTGCCTCTATTTGAACCCCATTTTTGAGGCCCATTCCAACCACCGGTACAACACGGCGGACTACACCAAAATCGATCCGGTCCTGGGCACGGAGGAGGACTTTCAGAGCCTCTGCGCCGCCGCCGGAAGGCTGGGCATCCGGGTGATGCTGGACGGCGTATTCAGCCATACCGGCAGCGACAGCGTGTATTTCAACCGCCAGGGCCGGTATCCCCAGCCGGGAGCCTACCAGTCTCAGCAGTCTCCCTATTTCAGCTGGTATCATTTTATTTCCTGGCCGGAAAAATATCATTCCTGGTGGGGGTTTGAAACATTACCGGAAGTTGAAGAAACCGATAATAATTACAATAAGTATATTAATGGACGGCAGGGCGTGGTCAGAAAATGGCTGAAAAAGGGCGCTTCCGGCTGGCGGCTGGACGTAGCCGATGAACTGCCGGATTCCTTTCTCGACCAACTCACGGAGGCCGCCAAGGAGGAGAAACCGGACGCGGTGGTTCTGGGAGAGGTCTGGGAGGACGCTACCACCAAGGAAAGCTATGGAAGCCGCAGGCGGTATCTTTTGGGCCGGCAGCTTGACAGTGTGATGAACTATCCCTTCCGGAACGCGGTTTTGGGATTTTTCACCGGGGCTGACGCGGCTCAAATTGCCGAGGGGATTTTATCCGTTCTGGAAAATTATCCGCCCCAGGTGGTCCGGATGCTGATGAATCACATTGGCACCCACGATACGGAGCGCGCCGTTACCGTGCTGGCGGGAGAGCCCTCTCAGGGACGGGGACGGGAATGGCAGTCGGCCCAAACTCTTTCCTCCGGGCAGAGAGAACGGGGCGTTCGGCTGATGATGGCGGCCTCCGCCATGCAGTACACCCTGCCTGGCGTGCCCTGCGTTTACTATGGCGACGAAGCCGGCATGGAGGGTTATAAGGATCCCTTCAACCGGGGCTGTTACCCCTGGGGCAGGGAAAATCAGGAGCTGCTTGCCTGGTACCGGCGGCTGGGGGAAATCCGGGAGGAGCATCCCGTTTTCAAAGAGGGAAGCTTCCGCCTGCTGAAAGCCAAAGGCAGCCTGCTGGCCTACGTCCGGGAGGACCCGGAAGGAAAAAGCCCGTCGGTTCTCTGCGCCTTCTGCTCCGGAAAAAATCCGGAGACTCTGGACCTGCCTCTGGAATTTCAAAACGGGACCGTTTTGCTGGGCGGCTCCTTAAAAGACCGTATCCTGACCTTACAAGGGGAAAGCTGCTGTCTGATCCGGGCGGCAAGGGATCTCTCCGCTTTTGCGGCGGGCGAAGAGCGGGACATGAAAATCTATGTCCCAAACGTCCCGAAAGCGTAACATCATCGGTAAATTGCTTAAAGGCTGGCGAGTTTTTCTAACTAATAGTATTTTTTATAAATAATAAGACTATTAGTAAATAAAAATCATCGGAAAACCATGGTCGTTTTGACCTCCATTGATAATCAATCAAAATTCGCAGGCCGTGGGAAAACCTCAGTCTACGTAAGAAAATATTTGAGCACTGATCAAGTCTCTGGCATGGCCCAACCCACCGGGCATTGGCCATACAGGGCGGCGGATCAGGCGGTCAAGCCGTTTCCGGCAGACAGGTTTGGCTGCGCCGCGCCAAGGCTGGGTCATTCTTAGACTGCCCGGCTTGCGGCGCTCCGGATTTTGTTCTTCTCCGTCCCGGCCGGTTGTTGTAATCAGTTCTTCTGATTATCTTAGTTGTTTTTCATTATATTAGTTATATTGGTTGTTTTATCTACAAAAAGTATAAAAACAGGCAAAGCATATGAGCGCTTTCAAGTTCTCAAAATGCTTTGCCTGTTTTTATTAGTAATAAATAACCTGATAAATAATCTTAAAAATTTGTAGGTCAACCAAAAAGAGGTAACGTTTTTAGAAACAATCTCTTATAATAACTATCGTAATCAGCTATACCCCCGGGAGGAAAAGACAATCACATGAAAGATATTTTAATGGAAATTACCCGACTTCGCGTCCAGCGAAACTGGTCGGAATATGAGTTAGCAAAAAATTGCGGTATCCCCCAATCGACGATCTCCACCTGGTACCGAAAACATCAAATACCGACTATTTTTTCCCTGGATAAGCTGTGCAAAGGAATCGGAATCACGTTATCCCAATTTTTTTCAGAAGCGAACGATCCGGTTTTTCTTACCACGGAGCAAAGAGAGATTCTCGACTGCTGGTGCTCCTTGAATCAACAAAAACAGCAAATTATAAAAGCCTTGTTGAAGAGTATTTAATTCTTTATGAAAATTCAGAGCCGGAGATAAAATAAGCGCGGGCAAACTGCCCGCGCTTATTTATTTTCTTGAATCACTCTGTGAAAAACATCGAACCGCAGTATTTTTTCGAACCCGCGGCAGGCTTCCTTCGTCTGCGCCGCGCCATCCGTCAAGGGCGCTTTTTATCCTTGGCAAGCTCCGGGTTTCTCCGCGCCCGGAACAGCGCCGCTGCCTTTCGGCCGACGGCGAGGCGTTGCGTCACTCCTCCGGGGTCTGAGCTTCTTCAGCCCCAGCGCTGTCCGGGATCTCCTCTTCCCCGCCTTCGGTATTCTCCAGGCCTTCTAATTCCTCGCCGTCGTCTTCCTCCTCGTGGGGAGCCCTTGCCAGGGTGACCACCTTGTTATCCTCGCCGATCCGCATGACCCGGACGCCCTTGCTGGGTCTGGCACATTCCCGGATGGAATCCGCCTGAATCCGGATGATCACACCGTCGGCGGAGATCAGGATTACGTCGTCGTCCAGGTCTACCACCTTGATAGCGGCCACATCGCCGTACTTATCCACGTGATAGTTCAGCAGGCCCTTGCCGCCCCGGTACTGAATCCGGTAATCGGAGATGGGGGAGAGCCTGCCGTAGCCGGTCTCAGAGACCGTCAGCACCTTGCCGCCCTCACGGAGACGGGCCATGCCCACCACGCAGTCGTCTTCGCCCAGGGTGATGGCCTTCACGCCTCTGGCGGTGCGTCCCACAAGGCGGACGTCCCTTTCATGGAACCGGATGGCCATACCCTTTTTGGTGGCCACGATCAGCTCGTTGCTGCCGTCGGTGACCCGCACCCAGGCCAGCTCGTCGCCCTCATCCAGCTCGATGGCGATGAGGCCGCCCTTTCTGGCGGAATTGTAAGCGCTCAAAAGGGTCCTCTTGATGATGCCGTTGCGGGTGACCATCACCAGATATTTCTCCTCGTCAAATTCCGGCACCCGGATCATAGACGTGACCTTTTCCTCAGCGGTGATGGGCAGCAGATTGGCGATATTCATTCCCTTGGAGGTTCTGGAGCCCTCGGGAATCTCATAGCATTTCAGCCGGTACACCCGGCCGGTGCTGGTAAAGAACATGACGTAGTCGTGGGAATTGATGACGAACATCTCTGTGGCCACGTCCTCCTCCCGGCGGCTCATGCCGGAAATTCCACGGCCTCCCCGGCGCTGGGTCCGGTAGGTATCCATTTTCTGGCGTTTCACGTAGCCGAAATTGGTCAGGGTCAGCACGCATTCCTCCTGGGGAATCAGATCCTCGATATCCACCTCGCCGCTGACTGCCATGATCTCCGTTTTTCTCTCGTCAGCGTACTTATTCCGGATTCCCATCAGCTCATCCTTAACGATGGCCTTCACCCGTTCCTCATGGGCCAGGATATCCTCATAATCCTTGATCTTCAATTCCAGCGCCGCCAATTCGTCTTCGATTTTCTGCCGTTCCAGGCCGGTGAGCTGTCCCAGGCGCATCTGCACAATGGCCTCGGTCTGCACGTCGTCCAGGCCGAACCGTTCCGTCATTCTGGCCTTGGCGGTGGGACGGTCCTTGGAATTGCGGATAATGGAAATAATCTCGTCGATATTGTCCAGCGCGATCTTCAAGCCCTCTAAAATATGGGCGCGCTCCCGGGCCTTCTTCAGGTCGTAGATGGTCCGGCGGGTGATGACCTCCTCCTGAAACTTGATGTATTCCTGAAGCATTTCTTTCAGGGTCAGGGTCTTCGGCTCGCCGTTTACAATGGCCAGCATAATCACGCCGAAGGTGGTCTGCATCTGGGTATAGGAATAAAGCTGGTTTAAAACGATCTGAGGCGAGGCGTCCCGTTTCAAATCGATCTCGATATGCATGCCGTTCCGGTCGGAGTGGTCGTCAATATTGGAAATGCCCTCGATTCTCTTATCCTTCACCATGTCGGCAATGGATTCGATGAGCCGGGCCTTGTTCACCTGGTAGGGAAGCTCGGTGACAATGATCTTAAACCGGCCGTTTTTCTCCTCCACAATTTCCGCCACGGCCCGCACGGTGATCTTGCCCCGGCCGGTGGCGTAAGCGGCCCGGATGCCCGCCCGGCCCATAATCATAGCCCCGGTAGGAAAGTCCGGCCCCTTGATGTATTCCATCAGATCCTCCAGGCCGGCGTCCGGATTGTCGATCAGGTAGCAAACCGCGTCGATGGTTTCCCCCAGATTATGGGGAGGAATGTTGGTGGCCATGCCCACGGCGATGCCAGTGGAGCCATTGACCAGCAGGTTTGGAAACCGGGATGGCAGAACCTCCGGCTCCTTGCGGCTGTCGTCGTAGTTGGAAATAAAGTTGACCGTATCCTTATCGATATCCGTCAGCATTTCCGTGGAGATTTTGCTCATTCTGGCTTCCGTATAACGGTAGGCGGCCGGCGGGTCGCCGTCCACGGAACCGAAATTTCCATGGCCGTCCACCAGGGGATAGTGCATGGAGAAATCCTGGGCCAGACGGACCAGGGCGTCGTAAACGGACGCGTCGCCGTGAGGATGGTAACGGCCCAGCACGTTGCCGACGGTGGTGGCGCACTTTTTATAGGCCTTATCCGGAGTCAGGCCATCCTCATACTGGGAATAGAGAATCCGGCGGTGCACCGGCTTTAACCCATCCCTTACATCCGGCAAAGCCCGGGATACAATGACCGACATGGAGTAATCCAAAAAGGATTTCTGCATCTCCTTTTGAATATCCACCTCGATTACATTGGATCTTGGCTCCATATTTTTTTCGTCCATGTTTTTAATCTCCTTTTTCGCTGCCTTTTCCTCTGCTTTCACCCTTCGGCGGAAGCTTTCCGCCTTGCTTTATGGAACGTCAGCTTTCTTCTTAACTCTGCTTTTTCTCCGCCGTCCGGAAGCTGTTCAAGCACGCGGCTTTTTGCCCCGCGGCGCTCCCGCCTTTCCCGCAGCGGCTTTCAGCCTCCCGCGTCCCGCGGCTCTATACTGTCAAATAAATCCTGGTAAAGCTTTGGAAAGCGTTTCTTTAAATTCATAGCCCGGAAGGTCCCGCTGTCCACAAAGCCGTGGGATGTGGTTCCCTCGCTGACAGGCCTCTTTTCACCGGGCAGGAACACCTGATACCCAAAGGTCATCCGGCTGGGAGAGACGGACAGCACCCTTGCCGTCACCGTCAGCTCATCCTCGTATCGGGTTCCCTTATAATATTTGCAGGTGACCTCTGTCAAAGGGAGCATAACCCCCATTTTCTCGATCTCGGAATAGGTGATCCCCAGCTTTTTGATAAAATCTGTTCTTGCCACCTCGAACCATACCGGATAAACCGAATGGTGGGCGATGCCCATTTGGTCGGTCTCCTGATACCGTACGATAATTTTACTTTCTGAAATCATAAGCGCCTCCGGTTTTCCAGCCGCCGCTTACCGCTTTTCGGGAATACATCCCGCGATGAGCATTCCCTGGATATCCGCGATAACAGCAGGCTCCATGGCCCGCATGGGCATGGCTAAAATAGCGTTTTTCGGGGTAAACAATACCATCAGGTCATCAAATTCCTCAAAGCTGCTGGTGCCGTCCAGGGGAATTTCCCACTGGCCCTCGCCGGAGCCGACCACCACCTCGTCGGGATAAATCTCCACCTCGATTTTCCTGCCGCCGGCGATCTCACCGGCCCGTTTCCGCATATCAAGGTACGGAACCAGCCAAACCGCCGCCGCGACCGCCAGGCTGAGGATTCCCAATGCCAGGTTATAGCCTCCCTGATACAAGCCGAAGGAGACGAAAAACAACGCCGCGGCCACAATTAAAATTCCGGTTTCCAGCCACGCCCGGCGGCCCACTGTTTTATAGATGTGAGCCCGTTTCAGGCAGGCCATGGCCTCCTCCCGGTTCAGGGTATAGGAAAGCTTGATGCCCGCGTACTGCTCCTCATATTCCGCCGCGTCCTCATCCTCTACAAACTCCGCGTCGGTGCCGTCCCAGTCGGGAGTATACTCCTCCTCCTGGGCCTGCTCCAGCTGCTCCGCCACATCGGCGGCCTGCAGCACCTCCGTCAGCTCCTGGGGATAATTTTCCTCGGCAGCCTCATCCCAATCGTCCTCCCGTATAGGGTTCGGACTGTCGTTGTTGGTTTCCATAAGCGCTGTCGCTTCCTCCTTCAGTATCAGTTAATCTTATAATGGGATTCCACAGGAATCCCGGATTCTCTCCGCTTTTTCGCGGGCCTGCCCGCGGCGTTTTACCGCTGGGAGAGGCAGCTTCGTTCTCGCAATTTCCGGAGAAGCCGCCGGAAGCCCCGGCGCCTTTTTCTGCTCCGAGGGCGCCGGGGCGGGGATCAGAGCCCATTTCCCGGCGCTAAGCTGTCCAAGCCTTTCTCCCTTTAGACGTCCAGATTCTGAACATACTTGGCGTTTTTCTCGATAAATTCCCGCCTGGGCTCTACCTTGTCGCCCATCAGGATGGTAAAGGTTTCGTCCGCGGCGGCCGCGTCCTCCAGCTCTACCTTCAGCATGATCCGGGTTTCCGGATTCATGGTGGTTTCCCAAAGCTGCTCGGAATCCATCTCGCCCAGGCCCTTATACCGCTGGATCGGCGCCGTGACGGTCATTTCCTTCAGCATTTGATCCCGTTCCTTATCGGAATAGGCGTAGTAATGGTTTTTGCCCTTGGTCAGCCGGTAGAGGGGGGGCTGGGCGATATAGATATGTCCCTCCTCGATCAGCGGCTTCATGAACCGGAAGAAAAACGTCAGCAGCAGGGTCCGGATATGGGACCCGTCCACGTCGGCATCCGCCATGATGATGACCTTGCCGTAACGCAGCTTCGCCAGATCAAATTCATCTCCAATGCCGCATCCCAAAGCGGTGATAACCGGCATCAGCTTGTCATTGCCGTAGACCTTATCCAGCCTGGCCTTTTCCACGTTGAGCATTTTGCCCCACAGAGGAAGGATCGCCTGGAATTTCCGGTCCCGCCCGCCCTTGGCGGAGCCGCCGGCGGAATCTCCCTCTACGATATAGATTTCCGTTTCCTCCGGATTTCTGGACTGGCAGTCCGCCAGCTTGCCCGGCAGGGCGGCGCTTTCCAGCGCGGATTTTCTTCTTACCAGCTCCCTGGCCTTCCGGGCGGCCTCTCTGGCCCGGCTGGCGGCCATAGCTTTTTCAAAGATGGCCCTGGCGGTAGCCGGGTTCTCCTCCAAATAAGCGGAAAGCTTTTCACTGATCAGATTATCCACCAGGGTGCGGATCTCTGTATTGCCCAGCTTCGCCTTGGTCTGGCCCTCAAACTGGGCTTCCTTCAGCTTGACGCTGATGATGGCGGTCAGGCCCTCCCGCACATCCTCGCCGGACAGATTCTTATCCCCGTCCTTTAAGATATTATATTTTCTGGCGTAATCGTTCATGATTCTGGTGAGGGCCCGTTTAAAGCCCTCCTCATGGGTGCCGCCGTCGGTGGTATGGATATTGTTGGCAAAGGAGATCAACAGCTCATTGTAGCTTTCGTTATACTGCATGGCCACCTCGGCCTCGGCGGAGCCGTCGGTGAGGGCGCCCTTTACATGGATAATATCCGGATGAATGACCTCCAGGGATTTCCTTTTATGCAGGAACTCCACAAAGCTGGAGATGCCGCCCTCGTAAAGGAAATTCTTCTGCACCCTGTTTTCCGGATCCCGCTCGTCCACCAGCTCGATATGGATGCCAGCGTTCAGAAACGCCTGCTCCCGCAGGCGGGTTTCCAGGGTTTCATATTCGTAGACCGTGCTTTCGCTGAAAATCTCCGGATCCGCCTGGAAGGTAACCTTCGTCCCTGTTTTTGTGGTGTCGCCTATCATCTCCAGGTCGGTGATGGTTTTTCCCCGTTCAAACCGCTGGCGGTAAATATGAGCGCCGTCGCTGACCTCTACCTCCAGCCAGGTGGAGAGGGCGTTGACCACCGAGGCTCCCACGCCGTGAAGGCCGCCGGAAACCTTGTAGCCGCCGCCGCCGAACTTTCCGCCGGCGTGAAGCACGGTAAACACCACCGTCACCGCGGGGATTCCCATTTTTGGCTGGATTCCCACTGGGATGCCGCGGCCGTTGTCCTCTACCACGATGATATCGCCGGGGAGAATCCGCACGTCGATTTTATCGCAGTAGCCGGCCAGGGCCTCGTCGATGGCGTTGTCCACGATCTCGTAGACCAGGTGATGCAGGCCCCTGGGCCCGGTGGAGCCGATATACATGCCCGGACGCTTCCGGACGGCCTCCAGTCCCTCCAGCACCTGTATGTCGCTTGCGCCGTATTCTTCGTTGGTTTGCGTAATCTCATTGTTTTCCAAGGTGAAACCTCCATTTATTCATCGATGAAATCCTGTAAAATCTGATCTATTTCTTCTTCCGTCCCCCCGGGCTTTTTCAGCGGGTCCACCCGCCGTTTGGCCGGCCTTTGGGCCTGCCGCCTTTTGGAAACGGAAGGATTATTTTTTACCTTATCGATCCGCCTGGTTTCCTCAAATAAGGAAAAATCATATTTTGAGGAATAATAGCCGCTGTGGGAAGCGCTGCTGATTTCCAGGGAATCCCCGGCGTTTTTCCCGGGCGGGTCCGGATCATAGAATTTTTCCCGGTATGGATCCGTTTTCTCTTCCGAAACCGGCCGTTCCTCCGAAAACGCGCCGGCGGCGCGGCGGCCGGAAAGCTCTCTGTGGAAGGAGCCGGCGGGCTTTGCGCCTCTGACATGCTTTTTTCTATGCCCCTTCATGGGCGAAAGCACAATAGTGAAGGGAGCCAGGAGAAAAAAGAACAGAAAGGGAACGATGATCAGGAGAACATGGCCGAACTGAATCCCCTGCCGGAAGATTACCAGCAAAACGGCGATGAGAAAGCCCAAAGCTGAGGCTGCGGCGGCGAAGGTTCTGAGCCTTTTGGTATACCGGATATTAGACGCTTTCCCGCACCGCGGGCACCGGTATTCCCCGTCCTTATGGATGCCCCAGGCCTGCAAATAGGACATTCTGCTTTTGCAGTAGGGACAAAACGGCAATTGATTTTTCATATTCCATCCTACCTTTCCGGAGCCGGCGCTTCCTTTGGAATCGAAATCAGATTGGTTTCTGTGGTTTTCAGAAAATCCATCCGCTTCAGCAGGGTGGAGGAAGAAATCTGACTGATATACACGGTGGTTCTTTTCTTTTCCGCGCACACCACAAAGGATTTTGGCAGTTCCATAGATACGTTAACCACTTTGCCGCTTTTTTCCGCCTGAGTCAGATAATCCCGGGTAAATTTGGAGATGGTGGAGGTATCCAGATCAAAGATTCCCACAATGCTGTCCATCTTTACCACGGTTTCCTGGCCCAAATGAAGATACATAAGCTCTTCTCCTCTAACGATAAATCAAATGAAATCGAATAAATATATTATAAAAATAAAACAAATAAAATGGAATAAACAAAATAAAAGAGATTAAAAAATTCCCAGCGCGTTTCCGGACCTCTTACCGGCCTTCAAGCCTTTGACCGAAGGCCCCGGCTGTCTTTTTGCTTTTCCAAGGCCCTGTTACCCCCGGATCTCTCCGTTTTCTACGTAAAAGGTTCTGCCCTGGGACAAGCCCGAAATGGAGTTGGGATCGCAGCAGGTGATAAACACCTGCCAGCCCTGAATTTTGTTCAGCAGGTAGTCCTGGCGGGAGGCGTCCAGCTCGCTCATCACGTCGTCCAGCAGAATCACCGGCTTTTCCCCCAGAGCTTCCGCCAGCAGGGCGGCCTCCGCCAGCTTCAGCGCCAGCACGCAGGAACGCTGCTGCCCCTGGGAGCCGTATTCCCTGGCGGATTTTTCCTGAACGGTCACCAGCAGGTCGTCCCGGTGGGGCCCCTTCGTGGTGAACCCGGCGTTCAGATCCTCTTTTCTCCCGTTTTGCAGCAGAGAGAAAAGCCTCTCCCGATACCCGGCTTCCTCCCCGCCGTCCCTGAGCAGGCCGCTGTCATAGCGGACGGCGAACCTTTCCCTTCCCTGGGAAATGCCGTCGTAAATCTCTCCGGCGGCCTCGGAAAGCCTTTCAAGATAGCGCTTTCGTTCTATGGTAATAGCCGCCCCCAGTCCCGATAGCTTTTCGTCCCAGATCTCCAGGGTTTCCAAAAGCTCCGAATGATAGGAAATATCCTTGAGCAGGGTATTCCTTTGGGCCAGGGTCCGGCTGTATTGGCTCAGCAGCCTGGCATAGGCGGGTTTTCTCTGGCAAAGGGCGGCGTCCAAAAATTTCCGCCGCATAGACGGCCCCTCCTTAACAAGGGAAAGGTGGTCCGGAGAAAATACCACGGCGCAGAATTTGCCAATCAGCGACGAGGCAGCCGGCTGGTCCACCCCGTTAAGCTGGGCGGTCCGTTTTTTCGCCCCCCGGCCGATGGTGATTTTCGCCGTCTGCTCCCGTTCCTCCGCCTCGAAATCCAGCGCCAGCACGGCGCCGGCCTGGGAGGAAAAGGCGATCAGCTCCTGATCCCTGGCGCCCCGGAAGGACCTCCCCCCGGTAAACAGCCAAACCGCCTCCAGCAGATTGGTTTTGCCCTGGGCGTTATCCCCGCAGATCACGTTGACCTGAGGCCCGGGGATCAGCTCATTCTCTTTTAAATTGCGGTAATCCCGAAAACCAAGCCGGTTGACCTTCACTTACGCCAGCACCTCAATCAACAGCTCCCCGATCTGAGCGGTATCGCCGGGGCGCATTTTTTTTCCCCGCATGGTGCAGACCTCCCCGTTGACCAAAACCTGGCCGCTCTGAATGGCTACCTTGGCCTGGCCGCCGGTGACCGCGCCGCCGGAAAGCTTTAATAGGGAATCTAAACGGATAAATTCCGTATCAATCTGGATTTGTTCCTTTTTCATGAATGCTCCTTACTGATCTTATTCCTGCTTCAGCCGGACGGGCAGCACCAGGAACAGGAAAGAATCCCCCTGGGTGGGAACGATCTTCATGGGGCTGACCGGGCCGGTCAGCTGAACCTTGACCTCGTCCGTGTCCGCATTCCGCAGGGCGTCCAGCAGATAACGGTTGTTAAAGCCGATCTCCACCTCCGGCCCGGTAATCTGGGCGGAAAGCTCGTCGTTGGCCTTGCCGATCGAGGTGACGCAGGAAATCTTGATTTCTCCGTCCTCGGAGAAAATGCAGCGCACCGGGCTTTTCAGCCGGTCGGTGATCAGCAGGGAGACGCGCTCCACACTGTTGATCAGGTTTCTGGTGTTCACTGTCACCTCTGTGGTGAACTGGGCGGGAATCGCCGCCTTATAATCCAGGAATTCTCCCTCTAAAAGCCGGGAGATCACGGAATATTTCTCGATCTTGAAAATAATGTGCCGCCTGCCCACTAGGATCTCCACGTTTTCATCCTGGTCCGGCAGCAGCTTGATCACCTCGGAGAGGGTCTTGCCCGGCACCACAAACCGGATCTCGTCCTCCTCCTCAAATTTCAGGTTGATCATTTCCGTCCGCATGGCCAGCCGGTAGCCGTCCACAGACACCAGGCGGATGATCCCGTTCTCAATATTGAACAGGGTGCCGGTATGGACGGGCTTAGCGTCGGTATCCGCCACCGCGAACAGGGTCTGGCGGATCATGCTTTTCAGAATCGGGCTGGTCAGGTCGATGCTGGAGGCCCCCTCCACGGAGGGAAGCTCCGGATATTCGGAGCTGGGGATGCCTACAATGGAAAATTCCGAAGGGCCGCAGGTGATCTGGGTGATCATTTTTTCGTCCACCAGAATGGTCACCGTTTCATCAGGCAGCCTTCTCACGATATCGCCAAACAGCCTGGCGCTGAGAACCACCTCTCCCGGCTCGTCCACCTGGGCCTCGATCACCGTTGTGATGCCCAGCTCCAGGTCATAGCCGCAAAGCTTTAAATCGCCGTTCGTGGTGGTTTTCAAGAGAATCCCCTCCAAGGCGGCCAGTGTGGATTTTGAGGAAACGGCTCTCTGTACGTTGGAAACCGCCTCCACCAGCTGAGATTTTTGACATTGAATTTTCATAAAAACCTCCTGCTTTCTTTCATAAAAAGTAGATTTAAGGGCTTTCCCGCTTATGCGAAAACAATAAAGCAGAAATCCCGTTTGGTATTCTTTTCCAGGTTCAATTCCGGGCCTGGCGGATTTCAGCGGTTCGGCTTTGCCTGCCGCTTGTATTTCGCCGGGCTTTTTTTGAGTCCGGTCCGAAAGGATAAGATTTTCCACAGGGGAAACGCTCCGGGGAGGGGGCGTCCCTCTGTTTGGCCGGAATCCGGCTGGCAAAGGAAAATCTCTCTTTAGGAAAGGACAGAATAGTAATTATTAATAGCAATAGTAGTAGGGGCCGTGAAAATGTGGAAAAGCCTTTTTTTCTTAGGAAATCCGGGAAGAAAACGGGAAAAGCCCCTGTGGAATGGATGTGGCGGACGGGTGGAAAGAAAAGCGGCGCCCTGCAGTTTTACACATCCCCGTGGAAATCCGGCGGTGGAATGTGGAAAAAAAGTGGAAAAGAGAAGCGGACGGAAGCTTTGGTTTTCCACCGGTTTTGTGGAATGTGGAAAGCTTATCCACCGGGATGTGTAAAATCAGCGGTCCCGGATATTTTTGATGATATCCTCCACCATGGCCTTGGTTTTGGAATCCTTTTTCATGTTTTTCTCCACCTGCTGCACCGCGTACACCACGGTGGAGTGATCCCTGCCGCCGAACTCCTCGCCGATCGTGGTCATGGAGAGCTGGGTGATCTCCCGCACCACGTAAACGGCGATCTGCCGGGCGTTGGAAATGTTGGCGCTCCGCTTGGAGGACCGGATATCGTCGGGGGAAACCCCGAAGGTGCGGCCCACCTCCTCGATGATCTTCTCTACCGTCAGCGGAGGCGGCTGGTCGTTGTTCAGAATGTCTGAGATGGCGGTCTGGGCGTTCGCCATGGTGGGGGCGTCCCCGTTTAAAAGCCAGTTGGCTTTCATTTTCTTTACCGCGCCCTCCAGCTGCCGGATATTGGTTTTCAGACGGGTGGCAATGTATTCGCACACATCGCCTGGCAGCTCCAGATCCAGGGCCTCCGCTTTCCTTTTTATAATAGCGATCCTGGTCTCAAAATCCGGGGGCTGAATGTCGGCGATCAGGCCCCATTCAAACCGGGTGCGGAGCCTGTCCTCCAGAGTCTGGATCTCCTTGGGAGGACGGTCGGATGTAAGGACGATCTGCTTTTTTGCTTCATACAGGGAATTAAAGGTATGGAAAAATTCCTCCTGGGTGGAATCCTTGCCGGCGATAAACTGGATGTCGTCTACCAGAAGCACGTCGGTTTTCCGGTATTTCTGATGAAAGGTGGAGGTTGTCCCATGCTGGATCGCGTCGATCAGCTCGTTGGTGAAATCGTCTCCCTTTATGTACAGGGTGGTCATCTCCGGGTGGCTGCGCTTTAGGTCGTTGCAGATGGCGTAAAGCAGATGGGTTTTTCCCAGGCCGGAGTTTCCGTAAATGAACAGGGGGTTGTAGGCGCCGGCCGGATTAGCCGCCACCGCCAGCGAGGCGGCGTGGGCGAATTTATTGGAGGAGCCTACGATATAGGTGTCAAAGGTGAATTCATATTCCGAGTCGATAGCCAGGTTGTCGTTTGGGGCTGCCTTCTTTTCACCGGCCTCGTTGGGAATGGTAAAGATAATGTTGATGCCCGAGCCGAAAATCTCGTGGACTGCGGAATTTAACAGGGGCATATAGCACCGGTTCAGGGTCTGCCGGTGAAACTCGTTGGGCACCATCAGGATGGCGTCCCCCGCGTCGAAGTCCAGCTTGACGGGCTCGATCCGGCTGATCCAGGTTTTATAAGCAACGTCCGTAATATGGGCCTTGCAGTAATCGCAGATCAGATCCCATGCTTCGTGAAAGGATTCCATTCTATCTTCCTCCGAATGTAATTTTCAGATATCAGCCGCCTGCCGGGAGAGGCAGGCGCTATATAGAATTATTTTATCACAAATTCCCGGAATACACAAATAGTTTTCCACATGTTTCATTTGGAAGAAAAAACACTAAAATTTTTTATTTTTGTGAGATTTCATCATGTTGTGGGGCGGCTTCTTTTCTTTCACAAGGTTTTGGGCCTGATGGGCCTGAAAAAAGGAAAAGATTCGGGATGATCTGGGCTGAAAAGGTTGACAGCCGCCCTATTTTTCATATATAATGCTAAATTGCAAGGTTTTACGCTGGAAAGGGGGGTTACTCATGCTGAGAACTTACCAGCCGAAGAAGCTCCACAGAAAAAAGGAGCATGGCTTTAGAAAGAGAATGGCTGACAGAAACGGCCGCAAGGTATTGTCTCGCCGCAGGGCGAAGGGAAGAAAGCATCTTTCTTATTAATGGAGTCTTTTTCATTAATATTGGCTGAATTTTAGGTTTTTAACGGAAAAGACCGGCAGGGGGTGAGAGTTCCCTGCCGAAATAAAAGTGAAAAACAAAATTTCGCTGGAAAGATCGATGAAATCGGACAAGGCCGCGGGAACTGAAGCCGCGGGACGAAAACAGGGGAGCACATGAAACCGAACGCCATGTTCACAACGCTGAAGGAAAATAAGGATTTTCGCCGCCTTTACCACAGGGGAAAATCTTATGTATCTCCTGTTTTGGTTACTTATGTGATGAAAAATCGGAAAGCCGGCCTGCGGATTGGATTTACCACCAGCAAGAAGATCGGAATCGCGGTGCAGCGAAACCGGTCCCGCAGGATCATGCGGGAAGCGTTCCGGCTGATCGCGCCGGAATTGAAAACAGGATATGATTTTGTTTTTGTAGCCCGGGGAAAAACGCCCTTTGTAAAATGTGAGGCCGTGAAAAGGGCGATGACAAAGCAGCTGAAAGAGGCGGGAGTTTTCAAATGAAGCGCCCGCTTATTTGGCTTATCCGGTTTTATCAAAGGGCGATTTCCCCTTTAAGCCGGCCCTGCTGCAAGTATTATCCCACCTGCTCCAATTACGGCTTGCAGGCCATCGAGAGATTCGGCGCCCTGAAGGGCGGGCTGCTGACCCTTTGGCGCATTTTAAGGTGCAATCCCTTCTCCAAGGGAGGCTACGACCCGGTGCCCGAAAAGAAGGAAAAACGAAAAAAGAAAAATAAAAAGTAACGGCCGGCCGCCTAGTCCGGCGGCGTTGGGAGGAAAATCGCAGGTATGCAGATTTTTAGTTGGATCGGTAACGTTTTCGGTTACCTGCTTTGGTTTTTTTACGAGTTTACCAAGAATTACGGCGTCTCGATTATTCTGTTTACCATAGTATTGAAAATAATCATGTTTCCGTTTTCCATTAAGCAGCAGAAGTCTATGGCCAAAAATACCAGGCTGCAGGGAAAACAGAAAGAGATTCAGAAAAAATATGGTGATAACAAGCAAAAAATGTCGGAGGAAATGCAGAAGCTTTACCAGCAGGAGGGCGTCAACCCTATGGGGGGCTGCCTGACCTCTATTATTCCTCTGATCATCATGATGGGCATTTACTATTCCGTGGTGAATCCGCTGCAGAATACCCTGCACATCGCCGGAAACAAGGTAGAAGAGGCCAGACAGCTGCTCCAGCAGGTGCCCGGCGTGGGAAATTTGTTCAGCGGCTTTTACGGAGAAATCGATATTGTAAAGCATTTCGACTTCTTTAAGGATTTTCTGCCCATGTTTTCCGCTGACGAGGCGGCAAATATCGCCTCCTTCGGGCAGGGCTTTAATTTTCTTGGCTTGAACCTGCTGGATACGCCTCAGTCAAGCTCCTTCAGCTCTATGCTGTGGCTGATTCCCGTGCTGTGCCTGGTCAGCTCTCTGGTAACCCAGTGGCTGATGCCCAAAATTACCGGCAACCAGATGGCCATGCAGGGCTGCATGAAATGGATGATGTTCATTCTGCCTCTGTTCTCCGCCTGGATCGCTTATACCGTGCCGGCGGCCGTAGGCTTTTACTGGATTATCAACACCGTGCTCCAGTTCCTGCAGACCTGGGTGCTGAATATCTTCTACAACGCAGATACCATGATCGCCAAGGAAGAGGCGGCGCGGATCGCTTTGAGGGAAATCGAGGAGAAAAAGGTAAAGATGATCGCTTTGCCGGAGGGTCCCAAAAATATGGGAGGCCTTCCCGCGTCGCAGAAAAAAGCGGAGCCGCAGAAAAGCGCGAAAAAATCCTCCGGCAGGAAAAAGGGAAGCAATAAATCGACCAGTGATTATTTAGGAAGCAAGAAGGGTTAAAAAGAGGGGTGAGCTTTTTGGAAAGAGAAGCAATTGGCATTGGCGCGACCATAGAGGAGGCGCAGCAGGCTGCCTGCCGGCAGCTTGGCATGGAAACCCATGAAGTAGAGTTTGAAGTTCTTCAAATGCCTGAAAAGAAGAAATTCGGATTGTTCGGCGGAGCTCCCGCCAAGGTGAGAGCCTATATTTCCATTACCCCGGCGTCCGCGGCGGCGGATTATCTTCGCGAGATTTTAGAGAAAATGGGGGCCCAGGGGGTCCAGATCAATATTGAAGAGGTGGAAGGCGGCGCGGTATTGAACCTTTCCGGCGATAATATCGGCTTTATCATCGGACACAGGGGAGAGACCCTGGACGCTTTACAGTATCTGACCGGCTTGGTTGCCAATCATGTGGACAACTCCTATTACCGGATTACCATTAATACGGGCAATTACCGGGAAAAAAGGGAAAAAACCCTGGAAAGCCTGGCTAGAAAAATGGCCATAAAAGCGGTGAAAACCGGCCGGAACAGTTCTTTAGAGCCGATGAACCCCTATGAGAGAAGAATCATCCATACCACGGTGCAAAAGGTTAACGGCGCTATTTCCTGGTCTGAGGGCGAGGATATGGGGCGGCACGTGGTCATCGGTCCGGATCCCAAGGTAAAGCAGAGCTTCCGTCCCCGGAGAGAGGGCGGCCGGCCTAGAAACAACAATTTCCGTTCCCGGAGCCAGTCTCAGGATGGAACCAAGGGGGAGGCCGCTGCCAGCGCGGGAACCCAGCCCAGGCCGGAAATTAAAAAGAACGCCGCGGCTTATGAGAAGATTGTGCCCGGAATTCCGGCTCAGCCGAAACCGGTTCAGGAAAAGAAGCCTGTAAAGGATGAATCGCCGGTTTCTCCCTTGTACGGCAAGATCGAGCCGAAAAAGGGCGAATAAATTAAAATATTGCGGAATGAAAACGGCGATTCAAAAACGAATCGCCGTTTTTTGCAGGTGCCGGCGGGATCATTATAAAGTGTGATATTTAAAGTGTGGTGAGCTGGATTGAAAAAAAATGATAGCGGCCGGAGCAGCTGGGAAAATACGATTGCCGCCATTTCCACCGCCCAGGGGGTGGGAGGCATCGGGGTGATCCGAGTTTCCGGCAGGGACGCCCTTGCCATTGGCGACCGGGTGTTTCAAAGCGCCGGAGGGAAAAAGCTGTCCCAGATGAAAGGGTATACCGCCGCTTACGGCAGAATCCGGTCAAACGGCGAGGATATCGACGAGGCTGTAGCCCTGGTGTTCCGGGCGCCTCACAGCTATACCGGCGAGGACGTGGTGGAATTTTCCTGTCACGGGGGGCTGTATCTGACCCGCCGGGTGCTGCGGGCTGTGCTGGACGGGGGAGCCTCTCCCGCTGGGCCGGGAGAATTTACCCGGCGGGCCTTTCTCAACGGGAAAATGGGTTTGACAGAAGCGGAAGCGGTTATGGATATGATCGGCGCCAAGGGCCGGCAGGCCGCCAGAACAGCCTTAGCCGGCAGGGATGGGGCCATCCATAAGGCAATTGCTTCCGTAAAGGACAGCCTGGTTTTTACGGCTGCCCATCTTTCCGCCTGGGCGGATTATCCGGAGGAGGATATTCCCCAGGTGGAGGAAATGGAGCTTACCGCCAGGCTGAAAAAGGCGGAGGCCGCCCTGGAAAGGCTGCTGAGCCAGTACGACGCCGGCAAAGCGATCCGGGAGGGCCTGAATACGGTGATCGCCGGCAGGCCCAATGTGGGAAAATCCACTTTAATGAACCTGCTTTCCGGGTGCGAACGGTCTATCGTCACCGAGCTTCCCGGCACTACCCGGGACGTAGTGGAGGAAACCGTTTTAGTGGGAGACGTGACCCTGCGGCTTTCGGATACGGCGGGCATCCGTTCCACCGAGGATCTGGTGGAGCAGATCGGCGTAAACCGGGCCAAGGACCGGGTCCAGACCGCAGACCTGGTGCTGGCAGTGTTCGACGCCTCCCAGGAGCTGAACGAGGATGACCGGAACTTGCTGGATTCTCTACAGGGTGTGCCATCCATCGCGGTAATCAATAAAACAGATTTAGATACCAAAATAGACGTTAAGTATATTAAAAATAAAGTTAAACAAATAGTATTTTTAGTAGCCTCCGAGGGTAAGGGCCTGGAGGAATTGCAGCAGGCATTGGCGGAGCTTGCCGGAACCAGTGAACTGGAGCCTTCTGAGGGGCTTTTGGCTACAGAGCGCCAGCAGCAGGCGGCGAAGGAGGCCCTGGCCTGTGTAAACGAGGGATTAGAGGCGCTGGAGCTTGGCATGACCTTAGACGCGGTGACTGTTTCTATTGAAGGGGCGGTGCAGGCGCTTTTGGAATTGACGGGAGAACGGGCAAGCGAGGCGGTGGTGGATCAGGTGTTCCACCGGTTCTGCGTGGGAAAGTGAATCGGGAAAGCAGGAATAGGGAGTAAAGTTCCGATCCTTTCTGGGAAGCCCGAAAAGAACCAGTTTAAAATGGAGTTGATGCCAGAATGGAATATTTAGCAGGACAATACGACGTGGTGGTAATCGGCGCCGGCCACGCGGGAATTGAGGCGGCGCTGGCCGCCGCCCGTCTGGGCTGTAAAACCGCCGTGTTTACTATTAATATGGACGCGGTGGGGAATTGCCCCTGCAATCCGTCTATTGGAGGCACCGCTAAGGGACACCTGGTGCGGGAAATCGACGCCTTGGGCGGAGAAATGGGAAAAACCGCAGATCAGTGCCTGCTGCAAATGCGGATGCTCAACCGGGGAAAGGGCCCGGCGGTCCACTCTCTGCGGGCGCAGATCGACCGGAGAAAATACAGCGAGGTTATGAAGCACAAGCTGGAGCTTCAGGAAAATTTAGACCTCCGTCAGGGCGAGATTACGGAAATCCGCAGGCTGGGGGATGACCGCTGGCAGGCGGTGACCCGGATGAAAGCCGTATTTGAGGCGAAGGCGGTGATCGTGGCTACCGGCACCTATTTAGGAGGCCGAATCTATGTGGGAGAGGTTTCCTATGAAAGCGGCCCGGACGGCACCTTTCCGGCGGCGTTTTTGGGAAAAAGTCTGAAGGAGCTTGGGCTTCGCCTGCGCCGGTTTAAGACCGGCACCCCAGCCCGGGTGCTGAAGAGCTCCATTGATTTTTCCGGACTTCAGGAGCAGCCGGGGGAGGACCCGGTGATTCCTTTTTCTTACGATACCGCAGAGCCTCTGGAAAACAAGGCGGTCTGCCATATCAGCTGGACCAATGAAAAAACGAAGCAGATCATTTTGGAGAATATACACCGTTCGCCCTTATACGGGGGAAAGATCGAGGGGGTAGGCCCCCGGTACTGTCCCAGCCTGGAGGATAAGATTGTCCGGTTTGCCGATAAGGAACGGCATCAGCTGTTTATTGAGCCATGCGGTGAAAACACGGAGGAGATGTATTTACAGGGAATGTCATCCTCTCTGCCGGAGGAGGTGCAGCTTCAGTTTTATCATTCCATTAAGGGACTGGAGCACTGCCTGGTGATGCGCTGCGCTTACGCCATTGAATACGACTGTGTGGATCCGCTGCAAATGGCGGCCACCCTGGAATTTATGGACTACCCTGGCTTATACGGAGCAGGGCAGTTTAACGGCAGCTCCGGCTATGAGGAGGCCGCCGCCCAGGGCCTGGTGGCCGGAATGAACGCGGCGCTGAAAATCAAGGGCCGGGAGCAGGTTGTTTTGGACCGGGCCAGCTCGTATATCGGCACCTTGATCGACGATTTGGTGACCAAGGGAGTGGAGGATCCTTACCGGATGATGACCTCCCGTTCGGAATATCGACTGGTGCTGCGCCAGGATAACGCCGACGAGAGGCTGACGCCTTTAGGCAGGGAAATCGGTTTAATCAGCGACAGCCGCTGGAACCGTTTTGTGGAAAAGCAGGAGCTGAAAAGAAAAGAGCTGAACAGGCTGAAAAAGACTTCTCTCCCTCCTACCAAGGAACTGAATGAGATTTTGGTTTCACGTGAAACATCCCCGGTGGAAACGGGGATCCGCCTGCTGGAGCTTCTCAAGCGGCCCCAGGTGGATTACGCCTGCCTGGCCCCGGTGGATACCACCCGGCCGGATCTAGACCCGAACATTTTTGAACAGGTGGAAGTGGAAATTAAATATGAGGGCTATATCCGGCGGCAGAAATCCCAGATTGATGAAATGCGCCGTTTGGAAGGAAAGCGTCTGCCAAAGGAGCTCGATTATCAGGAAATCCACGGAATTTCCTCCGAGGCCCAGGAAAAGCTGAACCGGGTTCGTCCGGGAAATATCGGCCAGGCCTCCCGGATTTCCGGCGTCAGCCCGGCGGATATTTCAGTACTGCTGATTTGGCTCAGCCAGAACGGAAAGGCGGTAAAATGATTGGCAATCCCTGCGGCTGAGTTGTTTTAGCAGCAAGGGCTTCAAGGATGAATTTACAAAGCGGAAAAAATGGAAATTTGTCCTGTTTTCGCGGATTCGTTTTCTCTAAAGGGGAGTGCGGCTGTGAAAGCAGGCTTTTTCCTTATCAATTGTTCCGGTTAGCAAAATGGCCGCGGGCTTCAAAATGACTGCGGCGCCATGCATAATCGGGAGACAATATCATTTTAAATTCCTGTGTTAGATTAAGACGGAGTTTTTTTGTTTATCGATAGAAAAGGGGGCAAAGGATGATCGACCGGGAAAAGCTGAAAGCGTACTGCGAGGGCTTTGGAGTGCTGTTAAGCCCGGAACAGCTGGATCAGTTTGACGGTTACTGCCGTCTGCTGCTGGAGTGGAATAAAAAAATGAATCTGACCGCGATCCGGGAACCGGAGGAGGTTTTGATTAAGCATTTTGTAGACAGTTTGGCGCTGCTGGGATTCGCGGAGCTTCCCCAGGGGGCGAAGCTGATCGACGTGGGGACGGGAGCCGGATTTCCAGGCCTGCCCTTAAAAATTGCCCGGCCGGATTTGAGGCTGGCTCTTTTGGACAGCTTAAAGAAGCGATTAACGTTTTTGCAGGCGGTCTGCGGAACACTGGGGCTGGATGCGGATATTATCCACAGCCGGGCCGAGGATGGTGGAAAACTTTCCGGCCTGCGCCAGAACTTTGACGCCGCGGTTTCCAGGGCGGTCGCTCCTCTGAATCTGCTGGCGGAGTATTGTCTTCCATTTGTAAGGGTCGGCGGTATTTTCTTAGCGGCGAAGGGGCCGCAGGTAAAAGAGGAGCTTTCCCAGGCAGAAAAGGCATTTCAGCTGCTGGGAGGGCGGGCCGAAAAGACGGCGGAGTATTTTCTGCCTGACGGAAGCGGCCGCACGCTGGTGACAGTGAAAAAAGAAAGGGCTACTCCGGCGCTGTATCCCCGCCACGGCTCAAAAATTGCGAAAAAGCCCTTATAAACGACAAAACAACCTAAATTCTTTGCTCACAATACGACAGAATCCGCGCCCCATCCGTGATAGGATGATCCTAAGGAAATGGACAAGCATTGGAGGTGGCGCAGATGCGTTTACGGTCAAAGGAAGAAAATAGGGTGAGACAGATCCCGCTGGTGCAGATCTGTCCGGGGAAGGCGCAGCCGAGAAAAAATTTCTCCAACGAGGAATTGCTGGAGCTGGCTAGAAGCATTCAGGAAAACGGGGTATTACAGCCTTTAACAGTCCGCAAAGCGGGACTGGCCGGGTTTGAGCTGATCGCCGGAGAACGGCGCCTGCGGGCGGCGGCTCTGGCTGGAAGTGAAAAGGTGCCTTGTCTGGTAATTGATTGTGACGACCAGCAGGCGGCGATTTATTCTCTGCTGGAAAATTTACAGCGTGTGGATTTAGACCCCTTTGAAGAAGCGGAAGGCATCGAAAAGCTGATTCAGGAGTGGCACATTACCCAAGAGGAAGCCGCCAAGCGGCTGGGAAAAAAGCAATCGACCATTGCAAATAAGCTGCGGCTGCTCCGGCTGGCCCCGGAGGAAAGAGAAGCCATTCAAAGAGCGGGGCTGACGGAACGCCACGCCAGGGCTGTTTTGAAGCTGAAGGACGGAGGACTCCGGTCTATCGCTCTGCGGCATATGATAGAGCGGGGGTTAAATGTTAAGCAAACCGAGGATTTCGTGGAAAGGCTGCTGGAGAAAAACCGGGAACAGGAACGGAAAAGCCATCGGCGGATTATTATCAAAGACGTAAGAATTTTTATGAATACCATTAATAAGGCTGTGGATACCATGCGGCTGTCTGGAATCGACGCCTTTACCGATCAAAAGGAAACGGAAGAATACATAGAGTGCGTGGTGAGAATCCCCAAGGCAGCCGCTTTGGACAGGCACTCGGCATAGAAACAGCGTGCGACGAAAGTTCTTATAGATCCATGCCCTATTTCCAATTTATTCCCCAAAGGGGAAAGGCCGGCGGAATCATTCCGCCGGCCTTTCCTTTTGCTGCTTTCAAGTCTTTTTATGGGGCTTTAGGGCACGCCGGAAAAAACCGGGGTTGTTTTATTAAAAAGCGCAGCTTTTTAAGCGTTCCTAAAAAATGGAAAGCCGCCTGAAGCCGTTAGAGATAGAAAAGATACTTCCCTCCGCGAAATTTTAAAAATTAGAAAGCTTATGTTTCACGTGAAACATGAATTTTCTAATTTTTAAACGGAAGCCTTTTAAAAGAAAGCAAAAAGTGATATAATAAATCCGCTGCCGATAAAAACCGGCGGCCAGAACATGGCAAAACATGCTTGATCATGCGGACGCGCCTCTGCGTCCGTCCGTTTAAGAGTCAAATGAGCGTTACAGGCAAACGACCATGGATAGAGGATAACGCGGCGGCTTTGAATGTCCGCCGGCAGCATGAACGGCTATATAAGGGCTTGAAGCTGTGAAAAAATAAAAATTTCAGCCGACGGAAACTAAGGGAGGAAACAGGTATGGGGAAGATCATCGCTGTCGCCAATCAAAAGGGCGGCGTTGGAAAAACCACAACAGCGGTCAACCTTTCCGCCGCTATGGGCGAGAGGGGGCATAAAACTCTGCTGGTGGATATCGATCCCCAGGGAAACGCCTCCAGCGGAGTAGGAATCGACCGGAGAAGCGTGCCAAAATCCACCTATGAGCTTCTCATTGGGGAAGCGGGCGCCAAAGAGGCGCTGGTTCAAACCCAGTTTCCCAATTTAACCATTCTTCCCAGCAGCCTGAACCTGGCGGGCGCCGAGCTGGAGCTGGTGGACTTTGACCATCGGGAAGCCCGGCTGAAAACGGCTCTGGCTCCCCTTAGGGAGGAATATGAATATCTGTTCATCGACTGCCCGCCCTCTCTTGGAATGATCACCACGAACGCTCTCTGCGCGGCGGATACTCTTTTAGTACCGATTCAATGCGAATACTACGCCCTGGAGGGCCTAAGCCAGCTGATGAACAGCGTGCGGCGGGTTAAACGCCAGTATAACGAGCGCCTGGAGATTGAAGGGGTTCTGCTGACTATGTACGACGGCAGATTAAACCTGACCCAGCAGGTGGTGGAGGAAGTAAAAAAATACTTTCCCCGCAAGGTGTTCAGAAGCGTGATCCCCAGAAGCGTGCGCTTGTCGGAGGCCCCAAGCTACGGGGTGCCCATTATGTACTTTGATAAAAGCAACCGGGGAACAGAAGCCTACCGGAGCCTGGCGGAAGAGCTGGAAAAAAATAACCGGTAAAGGCATAAAAACGTTTCCGGAAAGTCAATGGAGAGCATTTTAAGGGAAAGCGGAATTTATTCGATAGGACAAGCCGCTGATTTGAGAAAAATCCGCGGCTTTTCGTAAGGATATAATTACGGCGGGCGCGGCCTATTGGTGAAAAAGAAAACAGCACTTTGGAAAAGGTCCGGCAGATAAAGGAGGAAAAGCTATGAAAAAGGCGTCCGTCCGGAACGAAGCAATTTCTATGTGATAGGAGGAATGTTATTTTGGCAGCGAAAAAAGGCGGGCTTGGCAAAGGCTTGGACGCGATTTTCATGGAAAACGCCACCGAGAACAGCAACAGCACCGTAACCTTAAAAATATCAGAGCTGGAGCCTAACCAGGATCAGCCTAGGCGGGAGTTTGACGACGAGGCCCTGGCGGAGCTGGCGGATTCTATCGCCCAGCACGGAGTGCTCCAGCCCCTGTTGGTAAGGCCTATCGCCGGAGGCGGCTACCAGATCGTGGCCGGTGAACGGCGGTTCCGCGCCTGCCGCATGGCGGGGGTCCAGGAGGTTCCGGTGGTGATTAGGGAGCTGAGCGACGGCCAGGTGATGGAGCTGGCGCTGATCGAAAACCTCCAGAGGGAGGATCTATCCCCCATCGAGGAAGCCCAGGGCTATCAGACCCTGATGGAGCACTATCACTTTACCCAGGAGGAGGTCAGCCGGTCCGTAGGAAAATCCCGTCCGGCCATCACCAACGCCATGCGGCTGCTCCGGCTGCCTGAGGAGATTATCCATATGGTGTCCGGCGGAAAGCTGAGCGCGGGCCATGCGAGAACCCTGCTGGCCTTTGAAAGCGAGGACGACCAGCTTCAGGCGGCCCAGCTGGCGGTGAAGCAAGGCCTTTCCGTGAGGGAGCTGGAAAAGCTGGCGAAAAAGGCCAACGCCGTCCTCCACGGCGGGGACGAAAGGGCCAAAAGGGTAAAGAAGCGTCCTGTTTTCATTGAGGAAGTGGAGCTTTCCCTCAACGAGCATTTGGGAAGGAAGGTCAAAATTCAAGAAAAAGGCAAGGAAAAGGGAGTTTTGACCATTGAGTTTTACAGCCAGGAGGATTTGCAGAATCTAGCACGCCTGTTAGGCGGAGAAGAATAAAAAGGGGTAAAAAGCTATGTTAGACATTAAAATGATTCGTACCGATGGAGAAAAGGTAAAGGAGAGAATCCGCAAACGGGAAATGAATCTGGATTCCATCGTGGATGAAATTCTGGACATTGACAAAAAGCGCCGTGAGCTGACCGGCGAGGTGGAAAGCAAAAAAGCGGAGCAGAACGCGGACAGCAAAAAGATCCCCCAGCTGAAAAAGGCGGGAGAAGACACGGCCCCCCTGATGGAGCGTATGAAGGCGCTTTCCGCGGAAATCAAGGAGGGCGACGCGAAACTGGCGGAGCTGGAGGAAAAGCAGAAGGATCTGCTGCTTTCCCTGCCCAACCTGCCGGACGAGGACGTTTGTGCCGGCGGCAAGGAGCAGAACCAGCCTATCCGCTATTTTAAGGAGCAGCCTAAGTTTGACTATGAGCCGAAAAACCACGTGGAGCTTTGCGAAGGCCTGGGGATGATCGACTACCAGCGGGGCGCAAAAATCGCCGGAGCCGGCTCCTGGCTGTACCGGGGCTGGGGCTCCCGTTTGGAATGGGCGCTCCTTAATTTCTTTGTCAACGAGCATATCAAGGACGGTTATGAGTTTATTCTGCCTCCCCACATGCTGGGATATGAGTGCGGCTATGTGGCGGGCCAGTTCCCGAAATTTGGTGACGAGGTCTATTGGATCGAGAATCCTACCAGCTCCGACCGGAAATTTATGCTGCCAACCGCCGAGACCGCGCTGGTCAACATCCATCGCGACGAAATCCTAAGCGAGGAAGACCTGCCGAGAAAATATATCGCTTACACCCCCTGCTACCGGAGAGAGGCCGGCAGCTACCGTGCGGAAGAAAGGGGCATGATCCGGGGCCACCAGTTCAATAAGGTGGAAATGGTTCAGTATACCACCGAGGATCAGTCGGACGCCGCCTTTGAGGAGCTGGTCGGCAAGGCAGAGCGGCTGGTCCAGGAGCTTGGCCTCCACTACCGCCTGAGTAAGCTGGCGGCAGGCGACTGCTCCTTCTCTATGGCGCGAACCTACGATATCGAGGTTTGGATTCCCAGCATGGGCATCTATAAGGAGGTAAGCTCCGCGTCCAACGCCAGGGATTACCAGGCCCGCCGCGGCAATGTCAAATACCGGGGCGCCGATAAAAAGCTGCATCTGGCCCATACTCTGAACGCCTCCGGTTTGGCCACCAGCCGGGTAATCCCAGCGATCGTGGAGCAGTATCAGAACGACGACGGTTCCGTCACCGTTCCCGAGGTGCTGCGCCCCTATCTGGGAATCGACAGAATCGAGAAGCAGCGGTAAAAGCGCCGATGAGGGAGGTCCGGCGGAGGCCGGACCCCCAAAGCCTGCGGGCAAGCCCTTCATGGCTGCGGGGGAGTCAAACCCTCCGGCTTTGCCGGAGGGTTGAGCAGGCCCGATAAGGGCCCGCTGCCGGCCGGCGTCTCAAGACGCGCCGAAACTTTTTTCTCCTGCATCACTTGCTCCGCCGCTATTGATATAGCATCCCTCCCGCTATTGGCAACTTGCACAATTTGTACGGTTGCTATTTGTCAACTCGCTTCGCTCGCGACTTGCAGCTAAAGCTTTTTTACCCTCACCAGCAGTGCTGGTGGTTCTGTTCGCTGAAGCTGCACCAACAAAAGGATTTTATCAGTTTAATTCTTTTATTGAATTAAACTGATAAAGCAATAAATTAGGGAATGAGGCCAAAAAGCAGAAAAAATGGGGAAAGTTCCTCGTGATATTTTCTATGCGGAACTACTTGAAAAACAGGGTTGTTTTTGCTAAAATTAAGGTTATATAAATTAAGGCTGGAGGGGAAAATCCAGCCTTGTTTTGAACGCTGAGGCAAGGGGAAAGATCAATAACTGAACAAGGAGGACCGTATAGGATGTTAAACACTAATTTTCAAGAGAAGTTTGTCAAAGAAGGCCTGACCTTTGACGATGTCCTGTTAATTCCAGGAGAATCCAACGTACAGCCCAAGGAGGTAGACGTAAGCACCTGGCTGACCAAGAAGATCCGTTTAAATACGCCGCTGATCACCGCCGCCATGGATACGGTGACAGAAGCCCGCATGGCCATCGCCATTTCCAGAGAGGGCGGCGTTGGCATCATCCACAAGAATATGACGATTGAGCAGCAGGCAGACCAGGTAGACCGGGTAAAGCGGTCCGAAAACGGGGTAATTGTCAACCCGTTTTTCCTTTCCCCAAACCATTATGTCAGCGACGCCAACAATCTGATGGCAAAATACAAGATCTCCGGCGTGCCGATTTGTGAAAACGACAAGCTGGTGGGCATCATCACCAACCGGGACCTGCGGTTTATGACCGAGCAGGATTACAGCCAGCGGATCGCCGAGGTAATGACCAGGGAAAACCTGGTGACCGCTCCGGTGGGCACCACCCTAGAGGAGGCCCAGGAGATCCTGCGAAAGCATAAAATTGAAAAGCTGCCCATTGTGGACGGCGAGGGACGCCTCAAGGGCCTGATCACCATTAAGGATATCGAGAAGGCGGTTCAATATCCCAACTCCTCCAGGGATCAGAATGGACGGCTTTTGTGCGGCGCTGCCATCGGCGCTACCCCGGATGTACTGGAAAGGGTGGCCGAGCTGGTAAAGGCCCAGGTGGACGTTCTCGCTCTGGATTCTGCCCACGGACACAACAGCAACGTGGTGGAGACCGTCCGCAAGGTAAAGAAAGCTTATCCCGATGTTCAGCTGATCGCGGGCAATATCGCCACCGCCGAGGCCGCTAAGGCTCTGATCGACGCGGGCGCGGACTGCATCAAGGTCGGCATTGGCCCAGGCTCCATCTGTACCACCCGTGTGGTGGCGGGTATCGGCGTGCCCCAGATCACAGCGGTTTATGACGCCGCCTGCGAGGCTTCTAAATATGGCATCCCGGTGATCGCCGACGGCGGCATCAAGTACAGCGGCGATATCGTCAAGGCCCTGGCCGCCGGCGCCAACGTGGTTATGATCGGTTCTATGATTGCCGGCTGCGAGGAATCCCCCAGCGACAGCGAGATTTACCAGGGCCGCCAGTTTAAGGTCTACCGCGGCATGGGCAGCCTGGCCGCTATGGGACACGGCAGCAAGGACCGCTATTTCCAAAGCGACAACAAAAAACTGGTTCCCGAGGGCGTAGAGGGCCGGGTGCCTTATAAGGGCGCTTTGTCCGATACCGTGTTCCAGATGATCGGCGGCCTGAGGGCCGGCATGGGCTATACCGGCTGCGGCACCATTGAGGAGCTTCACGCGAAGGCTAAGTTCGTGAAGATCACTGGCGCGGGCCTGAAGGAAAGCCATCCTCACGATATTCAAATCACCAAGGAATCCCCGAACTATTCCTTATCGATTTAACCGCAGGAAATCCTGCCGGCGCCGCCGCCATTTCTCTGAAGGCGTTTGACCGCCTAAAAGAGGGCTGGCCTGCGGCCGAAGGAGCGGATTTGGCGCAGACTGCCAGACTCGCTTTATGAAAACGGCTGAAAAGGCCCGCCTCCTGTGTTGTGCAGGAGGCGGGCCTTTTGTCTGTTCTAAGAAGACAAGGGCTTTAGGGCCGGGGTGATTATAAAAAAACAGTAAGGACACGAGGAAGAACACAGGTAACGCAGCTTTTTATAGAAAATTTTATCCAGCCGCAGTTCTTTTTGCCAGAGAGCTTTGCGGTACAGCCATCATAGATACATTTCATCCCGGCCCTCTTTCAGACTTTTTCCAAGGTATAGGCCAAGAATGGCGGCCACCCCATAGATGAGCAGAAAGCCGAAAAAAGAGAAGCCATAAATGAACAAAAGGCAGAGAAAGAATAAAATTACTACCAAAAGTACAAAATACCAGTGGAATCCGTTGCGTACGCCAAATGCCATTGCGGCAATAAAAGAAATTCCCGGATTTAGAATCATTAGATCCGCTGTCAGCATACGCTCAATAACTTCTTCCTCCTGCTGCACCAGGATAAAGATCGGCGGAACAAAATAGACTAGAATCAAAATAATAGTGAAAGGGAATAGCTTTTTTAAGATTTTAACAAACTTTTCCATTCCGGATACTCCTTTAGTTACGGATAAAACCACAAAATATTGTGTGTAGAAAAAGCTGTAACATCAAGCGGCCGGTAATAACAAAATCCAATATTACAGAACGTTATGAGTTTTCAACTCTTTCAACAATTTGCGGTGGAAAACTTTTTTAGGTTAAGAAACCGTTGATTACTTTTTTAAAAAGACTCGGCTTTTTGCCGCAGGGCAAAGCCGGTTTGAGAGTCCAGGCTTAAAAGGGGAGAAGACGCTTAAAAACCGAGATAGCCGGCCCATTCTTCCTTTAAAATAGCTAAGTGGTCCACATCGTAAAAGACGCCGTCCTTCAGCAGCTCACGCCTGCCGGTGCCCTCGTAAAGAAAGCCCAGCTTTTCCATAACCTTCCGGGAAGCGCCGTTTTTCGCCATACACCTGCCTGAGACCCGGCAAAGGCCCAGCTCGTTGAAAGCAAAGGCCAGCATGGCGGAACAGGCCTCTGTGGCGTAGCCCAGGTTCCAGCAGTCTGGATTGACAAAGTAAGAAATAGCGCCGGAGCGCAAGGCGGGCTGAACATTGATCACGCCGCAGTTGCCAAGATAAGCCCCGGTGTGCTTGTCAAACATGCCGAATTCGTAGCTGGTACGGTTTTTTCTCGCGCTTTCCACAAACTGGATCCACCAATCCACCCGTTCCCGGGGATAATTCCGGGGAATAGCGTAGGTAGTATCATAGATTTCCTTCCTTCTCAGGACCTGCCATACGCTGTCAGCGTCGGAAGGGCGATAGGGCCGAATCAGAATTCTAGCGGTTTCTATTTGGTTCATGGCGGTCCCTCCTTAAAGTAAAACAAATTCCATTTTCTTACTGATTATACTGTATCACATCGTGGTTTTTTCCACAAGAACGCAAAATTCCCAAAACAACTATTTTTCTTGTGGTTAAATTGAGAGATTGTGAAAAAAGCCTTGACAAACCTGTCCTATATATATTATAATAGATCTCGCTCACTGAATAGTGGCGAAATATGGCGGCATAGCTCAGCTGGCTAGAGCATTCGGTTCATACCCGAAGTGTCGATGGTTCAAGTCCATTTGCCGCTACCAATGGCCCGATGGTCAAGAGGTCAAGACACCGCCCTTTCACGGCGGAATCACGAGTTCGATTCTCGTTCGGGTCACCATGGAGAATAAGGTTATCCCCCGGCTTTTCGGGGGAAGCTTTTTATTTCTTGGACGCATAGCTCAGCTGGTTAGAGCGTTCGCCTCACACGCGAGAGGTCGAGGGTTCGAGTCCCCCTGCGTCCACCAAAATGTGATAAATGGGGGAAGGTTTCTTCCCCTGCTTATCTCAAAAGCCTATTATCTAAGAAAGAAAGCACGCTTTTGAAATAAGCGAAATCACGAACGCTTGTCTATCGAAACCCGTTCCTCCGGCACATCGGCAGAACCAATGTGTTGCTCCAGGTTGAAGCTTATCGCAAGAGGTTGCTGCTTCCGAAGGAAGGTCACGGCATACTGATGTTACGATAGTATCAGTTTCGCAAGCATATAAAGTTAGAAACAGTCGCTTTTATAGAGTGTGGCTGTTTTGATAACTTGTTTGTCAAGGTGCGTTTTTGTGAAAAAACAAACCTGCTACTCTTACCACACATAAGAGTAACAGGCTTGACAAATGGGTATTTATCAGGTTAGAATCTAACCTGTAAATGGCATTTCACAAACCGTAGGAGTAGTTCCGTTACTCATATGGTGGGGACGGTTGATTGTTTGTAGCAATTAGCCGTCCAAGGAGTGCTTTTTATTTTTTCTGTGCTTTATTATAACACCTTTTTCTGGAAATGCAAATAGAAGTTTTTAAAAGTGTGATAAATTACAATATCTGGTAGAGCGAGGCGAATTTTTGCCTCGCTTTTTTAATACATCAAATAGGTGCAAAAAACAGTATCCATGCGAAATTTTTAACTTGTTGTCAGCGAGGCAACAAGTTATTTTTTTACTTTTTGACAAACTCAAATCAGCACAAGATGATTTGAGTGAAAATTTATCTGAAAAAAATAAGATCAAAGCAGATAAAGTGCATTTGATCCTATTTAGAAAGATTAGCTAATTCAAACTCATAAATTATCTTTGATAATGTATCAAGTTGTCTATCATTTAAATTTTCTATTCTTGTAAATATGTCTTGAAGTTTTGCTGGATTATCTTTTTCAAAACAAAAGAAATCTTCTGGGGTAATACCGAAATATTGGCATATATTAAAAAAGTTTTCTAAAGTTGGCCGATTCTTCTTATTCTCAATATGATTTATATAATCTTTGTTTTGTCCTAAATCCAGGCTCATTTTTCTAGCCGAAATATTCTTTTTATCCCGGAGCTGCTGCAACCGTTCGACAAAAAGGTCATTATAATTACACATAATAACACCTCATATTGTTATTATATGCTGTTTTAAAAAAACATGTCCCGCTAAATAAGTAGTTGTTTTGATTGAAATGCTGTTTATTTAGTAGTATTATTATAATTAGTCATTACCCTTTGTGTGCTCACTAAGATTCACTATTTTATCCAAAATTTTCAATTGCTCTTGGATTAGTTCTTCCATACTATCAGTTAATTTTTTTAATTCCTGTGGGCTGTTTTTGTCAACAGAGAAAAATTCTTCAGGTGTGACATTTAAGTATTGACAAATATAGAAAAAGTTTTGCATGGTCGGGAAATTCTTCTTATTTTCAATATGGTTTATATAATCTTTGTTTTGTCCTAAATCCAGGCTCATTTTTCTAGCCGAAATATTCTTTTTATCCCGGAGCTGCTGTAATCGTCTAACAAAAAAGTCATTATAATCACACATAATAACACCCCATTTGTGTTATTATATGTTGTTTTAAAAAAATATGTCCCGCTAAATAAATAGCGTTTTCATAAATTAGATATTTATTTAGTAGCAAAATGCGATTTGATTAAAACTGCTGTCTAACAGATTTATATAGAAGGTGATCGTCAATGCCAAAAGAAAACTATGCGGTATTAACGGTACACAAGATATTTTATAGTTTAAAAATGGAAGAGATTGAATCACTTCTTGGTATTTATATAAAAGAAGCTGAAACAAAAGGGATTAAAATATTTAAGTTTATTTTTTCGTATTCGGCCCATATGACAGATGAAAGCAATCTTTCATATAAACTTTTGTTACTATGCAAAGCACTTATTGATCGGAACAAAGTTCCAATTAAATTAATTATGTGTGTTCCGGGAGAAGAATATATATCGAATCAGGATCAAGAAGCTTCTAAAAAGCAAGGGTTTGAATATGAAATTATACCGCATTTATATTTAGCAAAAAGAGAAGAAAATTTGATTTCCGGCGCATCACTTTTGATTGGCACTTTTTCTTTGCGTTCTATGGAAAGATATAGAGCAGTTCGGTTAGCTCGACAGTACAACATACCGGTAAGAAATTTATTGTTAGCGACGGTAGAACAGGATAGTTTAGATTTACAACGGAAATTGCAGAATGAGTATGCTGTGTTAAATGAACTAATTGATTCATTGATAAATGAAAACATACTTTCACAGTCAACTCACGAAATACAAGCTCGAAGGACGCTGCTGCATATAAGAATTAATCAGTTATTGCAACATGTTTGTAGAGGCACCGAATATGAGGCGTTTATTAATTCTTTAATCCGAGAAAATGCAGACAGATAGAGGAGAGAGAGTTATGGAAAATAATTTAGAATTTTTAACAGAGCGTCAGCGAGAAGCATATGAATTAAGGCAAAAAAATTTTACCTTTGCAAAAATTGCAGTCAAAATGGGGATTACTAGATCAAGAGCGCGTAGGCTGGTACTCGATGCAGATAGACGCTTTCAGGAGTACAAAGCCTATCAAAAGAAAGTAACTGAAAATAATCAACCTATTATATTTCCGATTAATCGCGGGGAATTAGAATTAATAGTTGAAGGCATGTATAAACTCCAGTTTGAAATATCAAAAAGGCACGGCGGCCGGAACGTGAAAAATAGTTTGCTAGATAAATTGCCGTATAAAGCGCAAATTTTAGATTCTTTAATTGAGCGTTCAGAAAAATTATTATTGGCCTCAAAAGAGATGGATCAGGAAATGGATTTGAAGGATAAATTAAGAATTATGAGAAAAAGTTTAGGACTATCACAAAGACAAATAGCAGAACTTTTACATTTAGAACGGTCAACTTATTCCGGATATGAGCTGGGACGTTCGGTTCCTAATATTATAATATTACAAAGGTTAGCTCAATTTTATAATGTTAAAGTGAGCTTTTTATTAGGAGAAAATGATAAATTATAATAAATTAAAGCGGTAGAATGAAAATTTTACCGCTTTAATTTTACTGCTATATCAATAATTGGAGATAGTTGTCTGGGTGTCTACATTAAAAATTGCACTCTAATTTTTTTGGAAAAAACAGGCGGGAGGCTAGTATCCATGCGAAAATTTTAACTTGTTGTCAGCGAGGCAACAAGTTAGATTTTCCCACTTTTTGCATTTAAAACTCTAAGCCAAAATCGGCACCGCCGATTTTGAGTAAATAGCATCTCTGATTTATTTCAAATCATTAGGTCGATTAATTTTATCATATTTTTGATTATCTTCATCAGAATTATCTAATAAGAAATCTGTGGATACATGGTAAATAGTAGAAAGCTTTTTTAAAGCTCCAAGTGACGGCTCGGCCCGTCCGGATTCATAATAAGCATAGGTTGAGCGATCCACATCTAAAATTTGAGCAATTTCATTTTGAGTATAATGGTGATACACACGCAATGCTTTTAGTTTTTGATTTAGGTTTTCAATTTTAGGATATCTTTTTCTCATATACAATTCTCCTTGATTTCATATAGCTTAAAAGAAACGAAGATATACCCGATCTTGGTTCTATTATGCAACTGAAATGGGAAATATAATAGTAACAAGATAGGTGATATAAATGGACGTTACAAAAAAACTCGCGATGCTTTTAGAAGATAAAGGCTGGTCAGAGTATCGTTTAGCTAAAGAATCGAATTTACCACATTCCACTGTTTTAAATATTTTTCAAAGAAACAACCTGCTTTAAAGGAGGATACGGCAGCACTAAAGACTGATGTTGCTACACTTAAAACCGATGTATCCGGCTTAAAGGAGGATACGGCGGCTCTAAAGACCGATGTTTCCGCACTTAAAACCGACGTGTCCAGCCTGAAGGAAGATACGGCGATTTTAAAGGAAGAATCCAGCATCACGCGCACAGCGGTTAACAAGCTGCTGGATTGGGCTGACGATGCCAGTATTCAGATCGTCCCCTTATTCAAAAAAGCAAAATAAAACTGCCATCGCCGGGAACCAGCTTCCCGGCTTTTATTTTTGCGTCCATACTCAACGGGAGCAATGTGTCCCATAAATCGCAGAAAAAGAACGGCGAAAACGCTCTAAATGACGTGAAGGAAAAAGATGCAGGATAAAGACTTGTATTCAAAAATGAATCCAAGTCATGCACAAATGCAGGCGGGGCCTGCATTTTAAGAAAATATTTCTTGTATACAAAAAAGGCGGCTTTGTATACAAAATGTGAATCAAAAATAGCCGAAAATCCCGGTGCTATGGGGAAAATCAGTGATTCAAGGTTTGTATACAACGGAAAAAGACAGACTTTCCCTAAGGACTTTTTGGAGAATTTAAAATCATGTGGGGAATTTATTTCCCTAAAAGTCAGTTTTTGTAAAATGGATTTTAAGGCCGATTTTAGGCGTTTTTGTGCAGATGGAGTGAAGAAGTATTAAGCTGAAGAAAAAATCGTTTAAGCGCCAATTTGAGGCATAATACGGACGTTTAATAGGTTGGAACAAACGGCCTGTGTAAATAATCCGGATCTCGCAGCCATCTTTCAAATTCTTCCAGATCATAAGACGGTTTTCTCTTTTCTATCCGGTTTTGGGGGAGTAAGGCCGGGGTTGCGGTATATAGGGCAGTGATTAAATAACGCCGCAGATTGAAAATTGGCTTTTGCGTATGTTCCAAAGAATTGCAGACAGAAATAATGTGCGCTTCGGTAAGAGAGAGGAAGCGATCACGCACCAGGGCAAGGGAAACCGCTTGATTTTTTCTGTTCAGCTTAATAGTAGATTCCGTAGAAAGACAAATATCTGCGATGATATCTAAAATGGTTTCAAGAATATCCGGGGAGACATCTTCCTCTAAAAGATTATCGTAATTTAACTTTTGTTTCATTTCTTCTATAAACTCTGTCCGATCGGACCGATTAGTTTGTTCAGTATTTTGTATTTCAGTATTTAGTATATCAGTATTTAGTAGTTGCTCGTTTTCTGGATTCAGGTTTTCTGGATACGGGTTTCCCGGAAGCAGGTTTTCGACCTGCTTTTCTTCTGCTTTCGGCTTTCCCGTATGCAGAGATTTCATCATTTCTTCCTTTGAAATTCCCTGGGCTGGGGTGCCGTCAAGATTAAAATACTCTGTTTTTCCGCTGTCATAGGTGACGCAGCACAGGTCTAAAAGGTATTCTACCTTTACGCAGCGTTGTCCTTCGGGCTGCGGTTCCTCATAAATATCTGTTTGATAATAAGAAATCTTTCCGTTTTTCCTTACCGGATATTTTACCCAATATCCGAATTTTACCAGCTCACGGATACCGGAATAGACGCTCTCCCGCCCGTCTGTATGTGAATGAATGATATTTTGAATAATAATTTTCCAATCGTCTGGCTTTGATAAAATGAAAGAGTGAAGGCCGACGGCTTTAAGGCTTAACCGCCTATCATCGAAATGAAAATTGCACATAGTGGTGTAATTTTTGTTTTTATGAACCCGGAAAATAGTTTCTGTATTGAACATAAGTAAAAACCTGCTTTCTTAAAAAATTTTGATTAAAAAGAGCAGGCCGGTTTTTTCCGGCCTGCTTTTAGGAGTAGCTGTTAAATTGTTTTTTTTGTGCTGGCAGCTCATAATCTGTTTCTAAAATAAATGGTTCTGGATTATGGGTTATAAACCGATGGTGAACCGAGCCGATCAGCGTCTCTCGGCTTGCATACCGAATAGGCTTTAAAGGCTGGGAAGGAATATTGAAAGGCTGATTTAATGTAATATTCCAATCGGAATACCGCTTTAGCGTGGTGTGCATAGGGTGATTTCTGGTTTTTAAAAATATCCATTCTCCCATAGGCAGCGTTCGTATTTCGTCCGGTGTCATAAGAGGCCGGGCAATCATTTGAAGGCTTTGATTGCTCCCTTTTCGGCCGCTTCCAGAGCTGGAACCGGTTGACACGCTGCCGGATAAAACCGTTTGATTTCCGAGCGACTTAGACAATTCTTCCGCAGCTGGCGAAAGGGGAGAGAGGCCGCCAAAAATAATGTTCTGGCAGCACTCCTTGATGGTTTCCGCACCATAACGGCCATAGTTTTCTTCTAACTGGGAAAGGGATTGGATAATGGGAACCTGCAGAATGTTTCTGCTTCTGCCTGCCGAAAACATAGCCTCTGCGTCGGGAAATGCGGGCATCGTTCCATACTCGTCAAGGAAAAAATACATTCTGCGGTCTAATCTGTTTCCATGATGATTGGCAAATTCGATACATTCATCATAGAGCTGCTTAATGATTAACGGAACCAAAAATTGCTTTGACTTATCGGCTTCTGGAAATACAATGAAAACAGCGGATTTTTCCGTACAAAGCTTTTCCGTATCCAGGCCGTTTTCAAAGCAAATTAACTGTTCTATTTCCGAATCAATGAAGGACAATAACCGGCTGATCGCCGTCGATATTACAGAGGCCATGCTTTCATCGGGTGCGGCTAAGGCTGCTCCTGCCAGCCATTTTGCTTTGTGTTCCGGTGGAAGCTGCCGCATGAGCTTATGAAAATAGGTTTCCTTATTTTCGCTGCCGCTGTCCTTTTCCAGCAGTTCCAAAATGATTTTAAAAACAGAAACGATGTGCCGTTCCTCTTTTGGACAAAACTCTGATACCAGCAGAATTACAGAGGCGATCAACCCCTCTGCGGAATCATAGAAAAAAGCGTTTTGGCCGCCGCCGTCGAAGCCCTTAGTATGCACAATAGACCTGGCGGTTATTTTAGCGTATTTTTCGGCCCTGGCGAGATATTCCGGCTTTCCGCTTTCTTGATATAAAGCTATGTATTTATTTACCAGATGGATTAGATTATATTTATCGCTGCACAGGGGAAAACGGAGGTCAAATACATAGGGCGTAAAGCCGTAGCAATCACGGGCAATTCCCGCATAGTCCCGGAACACATCGCCTTTACTGTCCGTACAAACAAAGCTGCAGCCGCAGGCAAGAGTGTATTCGATATTGGGATAAAGGAAAAAGGTGGTTTTTCCTCCCCCGGTGGTGCTGATTGCAAGGGTATGGCTGTCGGAACAGTCAAGGCGGCACATGGGAGTGCCCTTTTTCCGTTCAAAGCCTATTACGATTCCAGCGTCCTTTAAATCCGGCAGATTCTTTCCCTGTCTCCACAGATCAGGAGTAAAGGCTGTAAGAGGGTATGCCTGAGCAATCTCCTTTTGCGTGGCAAAACGGGCCTTTCCGTGTTGCCCGTCGCCAACGGTTTTTGCTTTGATGGAGTTTAAATTTTTTCCCTTAGAGGAAAGAATTACAACAAGAACGAGTAAAGGGACGATAATTGCCAGCATGATATAAAATTGAACCGGCATAAATTCAGCCTCCCATTTTTAGTTTAGGGCCTTGCTGCGGCTCTGATTCTTCAAGGCGAGTGCTTCCGTCCTTTTGAAAAATCAATTTTTGGCCATTTTGAATCGCGTATTTTGGACAAAACCCCCTTTTAAAATCAGGGAACCATTTTTCAACGCAATACTTGTTCAGCTCCATTTGCAGTTTAGGATCGTCTTTCGTGGAATAGCTGGTATTTCTGTCTGTATGCTCATAAGATAAGGGAGTTAAGGTCTGTTCTGCAGCGTTTATGCGAAATGTTATTTTTGGAGAGTAAAAGGTCTGGTTTTCGTTATGAAATACATGGGAGATTGTCAGAATGTCCCCTTGTTTTTCGATTGTAAGCGGATCAGCCCCGTCCCGGTGAAACGTCATGCTGTCGTAGGTTCCATGAAGTACAGAACCGCCTAACGCCCAGGCGAGAGCATAGGCCCTGTGGGCATACTCAAAGGCATAATACCGTTCGATGTCATAAGGCTTGAAATCGTGCCTTTCCAGATCGCCGGTAAGCTTAGAGCCTGTCTGAATATGCAATATCCCGGACTGTTCCATAACCGCGCGGGTTTCCTGCCTGTTTCCATATTGTACGTTTGCCATATATACATGGTCTTTTACGCTAAAATTAAGGATTTTAAAATCCTTTGTTCCTTGCAGGACTTCTTTTTCTTCCGGCTTTTCCTGCCGCTGTTCCAGATATTTATTCATAACAGCGTCAAAATCCTCAATCATGTTTCGATAGGTTTCGGAAACATGGTCGAGGATTTTTTCAATGGTTAGATTTTCAGGAAGGTTATTTACCAAGTCATGGTAATGATTGGCTAAATGCTGTTTTCTAACGTCTGTCAGCTCCAAGCCTGCATGACATTGAAGCATAACGCTTAATGCGTCGGCTTCAAATTCCTTTTGCGCCGTGTTTTTCTGTAATGCGTCGGGGGAATGGTGCAGGATTACGTGTGATAATTCGTGCAGGCCCGTGGAAAGACGCTGGGTATCGTTGAGTTTATCGCTTAATACCAGTTTGTTTTCTCCGCGCAGATAAAAACCGCGTAGGGAAATGGAAGATAAATTTTTAATGGAAACAGAACAGTGCAGCCGGGTTTCAGCGTATTCCTTCATAGCATCGCAGGCGAGCTTATGATCCATGCTGGCAGCTCCCATATTATAAAATTTAGGGTACTGTTCGGGCGGGCAGCTGGTTTGCGAGATATCATAAACATAGCCGATTTTATATCTTTGAATTACCTCTGATTCAATTTCCCCCGCACGATAGGCTTTTTTCAGTGCTTCATCGGCAACGCTTAACGGAATCCATTTACCGTCATGAATTAAATAAGTGATTTTGACCGGAACTACAATAGGCAGCTTTTGTGCGTTTTTTTGTACCGACCAGCCCATTTTTTTAAATCCCTGATAACTTGCTGTGAAAGTAGCGTATGGATTATAGCTGTAAATCATCATGGTGTTTCGCAGGCTGTAACGGTAAAACTTTGTTTTGAACGCTAATAGCTCCGCGATTTCCTCCGGGTTGGTTTGAAAGCTCTTTGCGATTTCCAATAATTTGTTTTTGTAGTCCCGTAATTTTTCTTCCTGCTCTTTCAGCCAGGCATCTTTATCATAATTTTTCTTCATGGTGTGAAACCTCCCAATCAAAACGGTATCGTGCCAGAATATCACGGCAAAGACGTTGAATCTCCTGCCGCTCATTCTCCGGTAATTCCTGTATCGGGGCGGCGTCGCTGATAGGAAGGACAGAGCCGGGGATAATATATTCTTCCGGCATTTCGCTGTAAAACAATTCTCCGTTATCGGAGAGGACGATTGCTTTTTCCTGATAGGAAAACAGAACGGTCAGCATCGGTTCTGTAATTCCCCAATCTGCAGGGGTAGAATACATAAAAATTCCTCCTTAATAGGTCATGGTATGTTTATGATCGTTGCGATTGTGGCCAAGAGCGGCTTTTTTCTTCTGTTCCTCACGGATCAGTGTATGATCCGCTGCGTAAAGCTGTTTTTCCAAGTGCCTGCGAATGGGAGAACTGAATATGGAAGCCCCACAATACAGCAGATTTGAAATAGGCTGATAGCCCCTTTCGATATAATCTAAAAAGCTTTGTGCGTATTCATTCCCTAATTCTGCGGAAGCTTGAAGATAAAATAAGGCTCTATCCATATCTTTCGGAATCCCTTCATCACCATAAAAATAAAGCCCGCCTAACTGATACATAGCAAAAGAATTTCCTTGATCGGCTGAAAGCTGTAAAAAAGAAAGAGCTTTTTGCGTATCCTTTGGAGTATCCTCATCTTTGCCCAAATAGAGCTTGCCGAGCTGATATTGCGCGAATTGATTTCCCTGGTCAGCGGAGAGCTGCAGGAAGGACAGAGCTTTTTCAATATTCCTGGGGATATCCTCGTTTTCACCCAAATCCAAATAAAGCCTGCCGAGTTGGTATTGCGCGAATTGGTTTTGTGCTTCTGCAGCTTTAAAAAAATGCTCAATCGATTTTGGAATATTGTATTCTGAAAAATCTGGATTCGCATATAAGCAGCCCAGGCCATATTCCGCGTCGGTATTTCCATAAGCTGCAGACCGGTTGAAATACAGCTTTGCGGCTTCCAGATTAACGGCAGTTCCGATTCCAGCCATATTCATTTGTCCCAAGCGATACCACAGCTTATCGTCCCGGCTTTTTTCTTCCAATGACAAAAAGCCCTGATATGCGCGTTGATACCACCGCTCGGATTCCTTTAAATCCTGTTCGGTTCCAATTCCATTCTGATACATGCCGCCGAGCTGATACATTGCATAGGCGTTAGGGGATATTTTATCACTGGCGGCCATGAGAAAAAGCGAAAAAGCCTGCTTGTCATTTTGTTCCACCCCTTCGCCGCGCCGGTAAAGGCTTCCAAGGGAATATGCGGCAAAAGGATTTCCCATATCGACGGCTTTTTGAAACCATTCAGCGGCCGTTTCAGGACTTTTGTCAGATCCATAGCCTAAAGAATACATTTTGCCGATACGAAACTGTAAATAACCTATCCTTCGTCTGATTGCCTGCTCTTTAGGAGTTTGCGCCGTCTGGTTTTGTTCTTTTGTCAAAGCTGTTTTCAGCCCGTCCAGAGCTTTCCGAAACCATTCGTGCGCTTCCTCCGCGTTTTCATCGCAGCCAACGCCGCTTAAGAGCATTTTGCCAAGATCGTGCATAGCAAAAGCGTTTCCCTTTTGTGCTTCGGCTGTCATGCACTGATACGCTTTTTCTAAATCAGGTTCCTGTGTTTTGCTTCCATACAGAAAAAGCCTGGCCTCCTTGTATTCCTTTGTCCAGCCAGCGTAAAGCTCGAACTTTTCAGGCAGCGGTTCGTCAGTATCGGCGGCGCTGTCAAATGATTCATTGGAACTGGCCGCGCGTCTTGTCTGCCGATAGCCTGCCGCTGCAGCCTTTTCATAAAGCCTTTCGGCGGCCTCGATATCCTTCCCCAGCAAGGGAATGGAGCCGGATTCCAGATATTGCGCCAAGGCATACTGTCCGGCGGGAATATTCTTTTCAGACGCTTTCATAAACCAATAGGCCGCAGACAGCGGCTGTTTGTCCTCTTGCGCCATGCGGCCTAATTTTACAGATAAGTAATCGCAGCCGTGATGAAAGGCCATTTCATAAAAAAGCTTTGCTTGCTCCCGGTTTGGCTTCCGGCCAATTCCATTTTCTAAAAGCTTGCCGATTAGCTCCTCCAACTTTCCGTTATAGCTGCTGTCAGGCAATAATTCTTCCTCAAAGTCATATTTTTTCGGTGTGTCACTGTAAAGAATATCAATCGCGGTATCGCTGTTTTTAATGGTGTCTATGGTGAGGTCAAAGGTGCGGCCAAAGAAAGCGGCGGCCATTTCTTTATTGCCCTGGCTGTCGTATAGGGCTGCCAGCTCATAAGAAGCAAAAATATGGCCGTGTGCGGAGGCAAGCCCCAGCCAGGTGTCGGCTTCATCGCCCCGGCCTAAACGGACTAGCTCTTTTCCGTACCGGTATTGCGCTTTTGTATCGCCGTTCATCGCCGCGAGGGCAAGCTTCCGGAATTTTTCGTCGGTTTTCTCCTTCGGAATCTCTGACCGGTACTGAATTGCCGCTTGAATTACAGCATTTTTGACAACGTTAAAGGAAGGTTCCTTTTCAAAGCTTCTTTTTTCAGGTTCTTCCAAATAGGTTTTATCAATTTCCTTTTGTGTTTCCTGCCATTTTTCAAACAGCTCTGTAAGCACTGGGGAACTGTTCAGCAGATCAACGGCGATTTTGTCAATCTGTTGTTTTACTGCGGGTGGCATGAATTTATAAAACATACGGCCTTTTGTGGGTAAGGTATCGCTTAATTTCCGCAGCTTTTCCATAAGCGAGGCGGCGTCGCTGGGAGTTAAGCCGCCCATCGGCGCGTCCCTAACGCTGCTTTGGAGTGCGTCCAGGTGAAGCAGCTCCCGCGCCGTCTGGTTTAGAGTATCCCGGTATTTTGTTTTTTGAGCGTAAACCGGTTTCATTTCTTCCCGAAAGATATCTTTCGCGTACATGGATTCCATTTTTTTAATATCTTTTGCGGTGACATATCCCTCTTTGGGATTGGCCGAAAAGACAAAAAGGTGAATGTGCGGGTGGTGTCCCTCGTCGTGCATACCGGCATACCAGCGCAGGTTTTCCGGCTTGATCCCGGAAGCCTCGGCCAGTTCATGTAAATGGGCTTCTATAAGCAGCTTCCAGGGCTGTTGCGTGTTATAGCCTAATTTATCTGCGTCCTCACGCCTAAGAGAAACGATATGCCGCCAAATCCGGCCCTCATAGCCGCTTAATTCTTTTGCGGCTTCCTGCAGGTTGATATTTTCCCGATAACCAAATAGGCCGTGTTCCCCGCTTTTGCTCACGCCGGGCCGCGTTGCTACATACCGGGTTAAGGTTTCAGCGGTTTCCTGATTAATAAATTCGCCTTGAAGCAGCAGCATTTCGGCACCAGCGGAAATGAGCGCGGAGGCGTTAGCCCTGGTAGAAGCTTCCTGATAGTCCGCATATTCAATTAAATTTGTTATATCCGGGCAGCTGTCCAAAAGCTTTTGGATAAAAGAGGTTTGTTTTTCCGTTACCGGCAGATTCAACCCGTTATCCTGATTGAAAACAACACCTTCACGGGTTCCGACATACTGAACGAGGTTTTCCATTGCAAACCCGCTGATGATATTTTTACCGTCGGTCTGTTCGCCGGATCGGGCAACACGGCAATACCGGCTGTTTACAATGATGCGGGGATATTTCGGCATGTTTAGTCACCTTCTTTCTCTGTCCCCTGGTTTAACTGGTGAGGCGCGATTGTGCCGTTTAGATGGTTCACGGATTTCACGGCGGCGGCACGGCAAGCGTCGTACTGTTCTTTTGTAAGGCCGTAATCATTGGCAATTAACCGTGTGAGAATATCGGTTTCTACCGCCAGGCGGTATAGGTTTTTCCGAATCAGGGCTTCGGATTGCTGGATAGCGGCCTTCAACTCTGTTCCGTAGGTATCGCAGAGGAATGATTGTTCCATGCCGGTTGAAATATGTCCAAAATAGAAATGAATTGCGTTTTCAATTACGTCGTTTCGGCTGCCGCCTGTTAGATCCATCAAAGCCTCTGCCTTGATACGGGCGGATTTGGAAATATAGGCTGTTATTCGTCCGTTTTCGTTCAAGGGAATATCAGAATCACTCAATATGGCTTTGTATTTGCTGGTTTTCGCCATAAGCTTTCTCACTCCTTCGACGTGTAGGATTTCGGTTGTTTTTTGCCCCTGTGCCAATGCCGAAACTTTTTATATTGCTGTTCTGCCTCTGGATATCGCTGACCCAGTTTCCTTAATACTTCTTGTCTGTCCAGGGGGATATCAGGGGCCAGCAATTCGTTTATTTGATTCCCGTAGGTGCCGACATAGTTTCCATTTCTGGATAGGGAATAGGGGAGGCCGTGATCGTCATGGGATAATAGGGCGTATTTCTTTTTGGCAGCAGGGCTGTACCAAAAGCTGCAATCCTCACAAGCGTCGATCAGTTTATATTCCGGCTCTCCTTGAATCAGAATTAAAGTTTCAGGTATCTTTTCATTCATTGTGAATCACTCCTGTTTTATGTTTGTTTCTGTTGGATACAAGGGCGTACAGTATCCGAATATCTCATAATAGCCTACCGGGTATTGATGCCGGGCCACTTCGCCCAATCCACCGTTGGTATTTCCCTCGATCGTATAAACGGTTTCCCCGTCGCAGGCTTCTACAATGCCGACATGATCCTCTAATCCGTCCAGACCGTCCGATTCCCAATCGAAAAAGACGATATCTCCGGGGCGGGGGATATAATCGCGCTCCTGAAACTGCCCCCTGTCCCGAAACCAGGCAACATCGCAGACGGCAAATTTAGGAACAATGCCCGCCTCGATATAGCCGCAGCGGTCAGCGCACCAGGAAACAAAACAGGCGCACCAATTTTCCCAGCGGTTGAAGCCGTACCAGCTTAAATAAACCTCCCCGCCGGTATTTCCTAATTGCGATACGGCAACCTCAACAATGTTAGAACCGTCCCCGCCGTATAATCCGGCTTGTGCGGACAGACGCATATAATCGGAGACGGCAGATTTCATTTCTGCGGAAACCGTAATGCCGAAGGTTTTTTCTATATTGCGGTATATGGTATCTGAATCCAGAATCGCGGAATAGGTGCCGTCTGGATTAACCGTTACAAAACATAAGGCCAGTTCTTCTTTATCCAGTGTTTCATGTTCGGGGAGAAGAAACAGGCAGACCGCGTTATACAGCCTATAATTAAACATAGGGCTTTTGTCGGAAAGGTTATCCGCAATCTGAGCGACGATGCGTTTTGATTCCTGATCGATCACCTGGCCGCTTCCCATAGCGGAAGAACCAAACAGGGATACCGTACAGGAGATACAAAGGAAAAGAAGAATCAAAACGCCGGTAACAATCCCACCGATAATTTTTCGGCCTTTTTTATCTGCCGCAAGCTTTGCGGCAATTTTAACTACAACGGGAACAGCCATTACGCGCCTCCCGCTGTCCCGAACAGGGCTTTTTTATATTTCGGCGCGATAACATGCAGGTGATACCGTTCATTTCCGCAGGAATAGAGGCAATGGCCGCGATTCGGGTTTTGAATTACCCGGTATTCGGAATCCGAAACGCCGAGAATACGCTTATATTCGTCCGTATCGCAGGCTCCCGGATTGAACAGAAAACGGTGGGTTGGAATAGAAAGCAAAGGTCTGGTGTATTCGACGATTTCAGGCAAAAAGAAATCGGAGACGTTCTGCGAGGCAAGAATCACGTTGCTGCCGCGTTTCCGTCCCCGTTTGATGAAGCTGAGAAGATAGCTGATGGCGATTCGGTTCTTTAGAAGCTCGTGCAGCTCGTCGCAGCAAATGTTGGTATTGCCTTCGGTCAGAAACTTGTGTGACATGAAGGAAAGAATATTAAAATACATGGCGTTGGACAGGCTTTGATTGGTAGAAAGCATATCCTTTACGCCGAAATCAATATGCTTTGCGTTAGGAATATTGGTATAGCCGTTAAAGTAGACGGATTCCGCGCCGGTGCAGATTCCATGCAGGCCAAGACAAAGCTCCCGCAGCGTTTCCTTGCGATAAACCACTAATCCGGTTGCCGCTTTTTCCTCGTAGTTTTCCAGTTCCCGCGTCATTAGCTTATACAGATCGGTTAAAATCGGATAATCAGACGAGCGCAGGCGGCTGTAGTCGGTTTCCTCGGTGATATGAAATTCCTTGTAAAGAAGCTCCAGCATAATTTCCAATGTGTCGAGCTGTTCGGTGGGGAATGGCTTATACGCAGAGAAAAAATCGCGGAGAAAAGCAATGTGCTGATTAATCCGCAAGGGCTTAAAGAAGGCTTTCGGTGTATCGGGAGATTCCAACTCCGATACCGGCTCCTGATTCCATAGCCGGGGTTCCAGCGGATTAATGATATATTTTCCTGTCATCATATCCATATAGGTGCCACCCAACGCTTCGGTCAGCTCCTTATATTCATTGTCAGGATCGAGGATATACAAATTTTTTTGGCTCTGCCGGAAAATACAGGAAAGAATATTTAACAGAAAGCTTTTTCCTTCGCCGGAATTACCGAGTATGATAATATGCCCGTTGGTTTTGTCCTGGCCCCGCTGGTCAAAATTAACAATAATATTGGAGCCGTTAGCGTCCCGGCCGATATACATTCCCTGGGGATCAGTCTTGCCGGAATAGGAAAAGGGAAACATATTTGCCACGCTGGACGCGGGCAGCACCCGTTCAAACTGATCCTCGAACAGATTTTGTCCTGTCGGCATTGCGGAAATCATGCCTTCCTTTTGCTGGAGGAAAAGCTTGTCATATAAGATTTTGTGTCGGTTCAGAATAGCGGCAACATCGCCCTGCAGGAGTTCCAGGGCCTTATCGTTTCCGGCCGCCATTTCGATAAAGACGGCGCAGTGCAGAAACGGTTCCTTGCTTCGGTGCATGTTCTCGATTAGGAGCTGTACGTCCTGCATATTGGATTCGGCTTCCACCTTCTCCTTAATGCGGCTGCTGTTGTTGAGCATGTGCCGGTTTCTTCGCTCTGCCCGTTCCAGTATTTTATTGGTTTCATAGGAACCGACAGGACGGGTATAGATATGCAGCGTTACGCCGTCCTTTTCTCCCAGTTCCCGGAAAATAGCCTGGTCTTTTGTTGTGGTGGGATAGCCTCGAACAGCCCATACGGTTCTTTGCGTGTTGCCGCAGACGTAGTAACGCTGTCTGCGGAAGTCAATAATAGAGGGCGCGATCAGCTCTAAAAAGCTTTTTCCTTGTTTTGCCTCCGCGTGGGAAAGAATTTCCTCTCCGTCAAAATCCGGCCAATAATCGTTATAGATATCCTGGGCAAAGTAGATTGCCAGGATTCCTTTCATCTCCTGCTCCTCTGCGATTCGGGCGGTAAATCCGGCTTCTAATAAAATCAGGAGCAGACGCTTTAAAGTCTGCTCCTGCTGGGGACGGCTCATATTCTTTTTGAACCGGACGGCAAGGGCAAATTCTCTGCCAGTTGCCATCGTAATGCGGATATCGTCCAGGTATTCGATATCCTTGCGGTCTAATTCCGCAAGAACCTCGTTTGTTTCCGTTTTCATCTGTGCGGCAAGGTATTCCTTGTTTTTTTCATAGCTTTGGGAAGCGTTCAGGCATAGAATCTGCAGATTTTCAACGCTGGTAAGAATGTTAGCCAGGGCAGAAATCCGTCCTGCGACCACTTCATCGCTTAATACGCTCATGTTGACGGGCGTAATCAAAATAAAGGAAATGCGCTGTCCGTCCGGGGTAATAACTGAGCTTTGGTCAATCTCCTTGATATCCATAAGCTGTAAAGTTGTCTGCAGCTTCTTTTTCTTTCTTCGATCATTTGTATAACGCATGATATTCACCTCATTTCCATTTGAAAAGCTGCTGTTCTGTTATTACAAATCGGCCTATCCGTTTGATATATTCATAAATAGACCCGGTATCCGCTAAACGCATAGTAAGAAAAGCATACAGGGCAGAAAACAGCAGAGGAAGGTACAGCCAGGTGGAAAACAGAACAATAAGGGAAATCACCAGGCAGCAGCCTATAATTAAGGTATCCCTCATGTTCCAAAACAGAATGAGGGGTTCCGCGTTCAGATTATCGGGATAAAAGTATTCCATTGAATCACCTAACCTTTGTAAAAATGTGTTTTACCGTGCTCACCGTATGAACGGCTCCCATAATATTTCCTTTTGCGGACGTATCCAAACCAAATTGCTGTGCGATTCTTGGCACCTCTGCGGCGGCCAGAAGAAGGGCGAATCCCGGTAAATATGCGGTGTCGGCCATTAACAGAATCCCCAAAACATATAAGATATTTTGGAAAAACGCCGTGAAGCAAAGGGAGATTACCTGTTTGCACCAGCCAAAAAACGCATCGAAATAGCCGCGCGGGACATTAAACATATGAAAAGAACCAATACAGGTAATAATGAGCAAAATTCCTCCGCGCTTAATATTTCCGAATACCACCTTAATGCTGACGTAGACCAGCAGAATCACTACGATTAGAAGGGTTACAGCCATCTGGCCGGCTGGAATCGTAACGCCGGCAGCTCCGGTTTCGCTGCCGGGAGGCAGCTCCCCGCCGTTCAGTATGATGCCGATCTGCTCTATCGCGTTCAGTATTTGACCGTCCAAATCCATGCTGCCGGTCAGGGCAACGGTAATATACTTTTGAAGCTCTAACACGAATTGGAACAAAAGGACGGGGAGAGTGGTAAATAAGAGGGCGGCCATTAATCCCTTTATAAAATTCATAAACAGCGACCTGGCCGCGCTTCCGTCGCCGTTTTGATATTGGATTACCATTTCAAAGATTCCGATAATACAGGCGATGATAAACAGACAGTATCCGAAATACTGGAAGAAGCTTAATAATCCCTGAACATAGGCGCTTTGAAAAAGCGTATCGGATAAATCAGTAAAGAGATCGATTAAAGACTGAATTGTGTTGACGCAAAATTCAAATATCTTTTTAATGGTGATCTCAAACATTTGGTTAATGATAGTATCCATACGGTTATACTCCGATCACACTCCACATCCAGGTGGGGGCCGTGGAAACAAGGACTAAACCAATAAAGATTAGAATAAGGGGAATCCAGTTTAATTCTTCTCCTGCGTGATGGGCTTTCCAGAGCATAGCCGCTTTGACGATTAAGGAAACCAGCAGAATGACGGCAATAATGATAAAAGCGGTATTGACGATCGTTTTTACTTCCGGGAGGACGTTATTTTCCATCGCGCTGGTGAAAGCGTCGCCAATGCTGGCAAGTGTAAAAAATTTTGTGTTCACAGTGCATTTCTCCTTTAAAAAAGTTTAAGGGTTTTCATTGGTAACATAGACTGAGATGCTAATACTGTTACCGCCCCCAAGTGTGGCGGTAATGATGCTGCTTCCCGGCTCCAAAGCCTGCAGCTGAATGGAATCCAGGCCATAGCTTGAAATCTTTACCACATAGGCGTTGCTGTTCGCCCAGGTTACGCCGCTGGTATAAATGGAGCTGGGGGCGTTGCTGATTCCCACTGAAATAGTGCCGCCAACCGCTGCGGTTTGAGGGCTGGCCCACAGCGTAGGATTGGCGGCTGGGGGCGGCCGATCAGGTTCCGGCTCTGGTGCTGGTTCGGGTTCCGGTTCCGGCATTGGCTCCGGGGGCGGTTCTGGTTCTGGCGCGGGAGCAGGAGGATCGGCAGAAGAAGCCGGGGCAGGTGAAGGGGTTTCCTCCTGCGGTTCTGATGGGGAACAGCTGCTTGTTGTTTCCGGGATACGGCTTTCCGATACCTGGGTTTTGCTTTCCGGCTTGCTGTCCTCTGAGGAACTGGCAGGCGCGGAAGCCGGTTCGCTCTCCTGAGTGCCGATAGAACTGGAAACCGTGTGACTGTTTGATTCAATCTGATACATGACAGGCCGCCGGATTAAAAATTCCGCAGCGGTTAGAATCAGAAGCACCGTTAAGATGATAGAGCCATACTTGATAAGAGATTTATATTTTTTGGGCAGCATTTAATTGATTTGTTCACCTCCTCTTAAAGCGTGTTTCAATTTTTTCAAAATTAACGAGTATCCTTAAAAACAATAAATAAGAAAAACGATAAAGGAGCCTGGCTGCAAATACCAGGCTCCTTTTATCATAAGGATTTAATTTGATGATGCATTTTTGTATTGATGCTTTTGTTTGGCAATCTGGTATAGTACGGCCAGACGGTAATCTCTGACACTTTCTTCTTCTGTTCCGTAAAACCAGGTTACACCGTTTGTATTGAGGGTATCAAAATAATCCTTTAACCGGTAACGTTCAACCGTGCAGGTTCCTTTCCCGCGAATAGAGGCGGTAGCCGCATGATGAAATCGGGTTCTTATGATTACTAGGTTTAATTCTTCATAATAGCTGCCATAGGAGGTTCGGTAATCTGCAGCCAAACCATGTTGCTCTGTATCCAGAATAGCCCGCCCGAGCTTTCGGTAGCTCCAGGGAGCAGAAACCACGATTTTAGAGCCTATGGTTATTTTTTCTTTTCCCTGGGGCTTGATAAATGGGATTACAGATACCCGGTTTGTATTTTTGTGATCGCCTAGATAGATGAGATAATAGAATCGGCTGACCGCCATTTCAGACGCTATAATTTTGATGCAGAAGTCGCATATTCGGCATTTTTCCTCTAAGGAATCAGCTTGAGAGATAAGCGCGTCAAATGACTGGATAGCCGTATGGAACAGATTTGAGTTATCTTCTTTATGGCCGCAGAACAGCTTCATGCAGGCTTTCCTCCAATACCCGTATACTATTTAATAGAATCCTTTTTTCGATGTTTCCGTCTTTGGTATGGTTGAATTGTAGCATCTCCGCTAAGTAACCGCAAGCAATATCCGGGTGCTTGGCTATGATTTCCTGCGAAACGTTGTAAAGATACCACATATAACTGTATTCGTCATAGCCGTCGGGACGGTCAGCGCCTAAAGGCGTTACTTTCTTACATCGTTCTTTGAACTCATACAGATTTTGGTAAGCTCGGTATCGTTCATGGATATTGTCGGACGGAGGTATTTCATTATCGAAAATATCAATGCAATCCATTAAATATTGAAATATAGTGATCGAAATTTTTTTGGCCAAAAGATCCCCTCCTTTCAGAGCTTAACAGTTTATGATATAATAAATAAAAATCAATAGAGGTGCGTTATGAGCGAACAACAATACCAAATAATATTTGAGAAAAAGGAACATGCCTTGATGCTTCAAACAGCAGAGCTTTTCTGCGTAATAGGAGAGGCTTTAAACGCTGATATTACCGTGCTTATGCTGCTAAAGGAAAAGATCGCTGTACAAAACGCATGGTTTACGATTGAGCTGATTCGGCATTACTGCAATTTACTGTATTGCTTATGTATGTTACAGAAAGAAGATTTAAACAAAAGCAGTATTGAGGAAAAGGCCAAAAAGGTGCTTCGCCGGGAACTGAAAATCGCACATGCAGCGTTAGACAAAATCAAGCGGTCTAATATTCCTGAAATTGGGACTATTATGCGTGTTTGTAAAAGCAAGGTTCCAAAAACACGCGAGAGCTTTTTTAAAAACTTGGCTACGGCTATATAATTTTATGAGGCGGATCAGGCAGCTTCTTTTTGATTAAACCGCTGCTTTCTAACAGGGAAGCGATAAAGTAAAATCTCTCGATTGATCTCAGCTTTTCTTCAAATTTGTGTTCGCTTTCCAGCATGACATAACGTTTTGATTGCTCGTTAAAATGCTGCAGCGCACAATAGAAATCATAATGATTCATAAAAATATCTTCCTTTCATGGTTTACTGAAAAAGAAAGAGGCCCGGTAATCTACCGGGTCTTTTTCTTTTTTGGGAACGAATTATTTCTCTGCTTTTTGTTTTTTACGGATTCTCAAAACAAAGTAACAAACAATACCTATAGCTGAAAGGGCAGCAATAATGCCCCAGGTAATCGAATCGCTGGTATCTCCGGTTGCTACAAGCTCTACCTTTTCATCATTTCTTAAAGTTTCCTTAATTACCTTTCCGTCCTCGGTAATGATTATTTTGTGAGGCGTAGGGTCTAAAATGAAACCGTCCGGGGCTTGAAATTCCTCCCAGGTATATTCGCCATAGGTAAGAATTGTAGAGAAGATACCGTTTTCGTCGGTGTATCCTTCGGCTATGACATTTCCCTGTGCGTCCTTAAAACGGATTCCAGCTTGATAAAGAGAGCTTCCGTCCGTGGAGCTTACTTTATGAATGATAATCTCTGAGGAAATCATTCTGTTGTGCATGGTGGCTTTAATGATCTCACCGTCTCCGGTAACTTCAAAGGGAAATAAGCTTTCATCAATTACATAACCCTCCGGCGCGTCAAATTCCTGATAGTAATAAGAACCATATTCCAGATTTTCAAATTTGACAATTCCATTTTTATCGGTTCGGCCTTCAAAAAGAATGTTTTTGTCCTTATCTAAAATACGGATTCCGGTATCAGGCAGCTTCTCGCCGGTTGACACATCTTCCTTTGAAATTTCGATGCTGCCGCGAATCTTTCGGTTGTCAATTTCTAATTCCTTTAACTGCTGATATGCTACAGTTACCGTCTGCGGCTCAGATAACACATATCCCTCTGTCAACTCGCTTTCAATTTCTGTAACGGTATATTCTCCGATGGGGAGATCGGTAATATTGATTTCTCCGTTTTCATCGGTGGCAAAGGTTTGGTTATAGTCATGTGGGCCGGTAATGGTAAACTCTACAC
>PPYE01311135.1_pt1 | contig 93794 bp, 83 predicted proteins | sample 1559881 | NCBI WGS metagenome assembly PPYE01 (sample SAMN08240022, study PRJNA423297) | Human gut metagenome, whole genome shotgun sequencing project.
GTTACTGCTAAAATCCATCCTAAATCGCCTTTGGCGATGGATTTTAGCACTCTTGAATCACTTTCTTACGGTCAGCGCAAAGCGCTGGCCTGCGCAGCTAAATGCGCTGAGCTGCTGAACAGTTACGTGGCAGTTTCCATTCGTGCGCCTTAAAAACCATTCGTGCAGCAGGCCGGACAGGGAAAACGGAATATGCTATACTGTCATTAAATTTCCGGAACGGCCCTGCGGCCGTGCTATCTGGAATAATATGACGAACTGATGGTTTATATGGGAAATCAGCTGGATAATGCGATTGAGGCCTGCGAAGCGGTGACAGAGGAGGAGAATCGCATTATCCGCATTTATATTGACACACTGCAGAATCAGCTGTATATTTCGATCATGAATGGCATGGAGGCAATTGCAAGGCGCCCTGGCGGAACCAAGGGAGAGTGGATGAGGGAACGCGATATGGAGAAATTGGGAAAAGCCGTTAAAACCGCTTTTTTATTTTATGTTTATAATGATTTGCCTGTTCATCATTTCCATCCCCGTGGTCAATAATCTCACAGCAAAGGGAGTGGAGAACCATTTAAAAAAACTGCCGCTGCCGCCGGATACGGAGCTTGCTGCTTCTGTTTCCAGGGCGGACAAATTAACCGGGAATGGAAATGGCATGCAGTATTTTGGAGCCATTTTGCTTCGGAGTGAACTGACGCTTGATGAACTGGATGCTTTTTATGCACAATACCGCAGGACGGAATGGGAATGCAATGTGGTATGCCAAAAGGATCCGGGGCTTGATTTCCTTGAATATTATGAGGAATTAAGGTTCAGCCAGTATGATGATGCGCCTGGAAGCTTTTATATTGTTTATTCCTGGGGAGATGGAACAGAGCCGTTTGTTTCGTGGGATTTGCGGGGGCATTAGCAGAGCCCCTTTTATGCATGCAAGCACCTATCCATCCTATGAAGATTTTCAAAGGGAGGCATCCGGGGCGGTGGTCTGGTATCAGGATCGGATTGTATCGTCCGCCTCGTCTTTTCTTTCCTGGGGAAAGCAGCTGGAGCTGGATGTTGTAACGGTAAAGGAGCACAGGAGAAAAGGGCTGGCAATTGCCTGCGCCTCCGCAATGCTTCTGGACTGCCGGACGAGAGGGCTTGGCGTACACTGGAATGCACAGAATCCGGCGTCACGCAGCATGGCGGAAAAGCTGGGATACCGGCTGGATTGTACCTATCAGGCATATTCGTTCATTGCCCCGGAGGAACCTTAAAAAAATAAAACCTGACATACTGTCGTCACGCCCGTTTGCTATACTGGATAAAAAGGGGAGGTATTAGAGAATGGGAGAAAGAAAATTTTTGCAGAATAAGGCGGATGGAGTCAGAGTTTATACGCGCCTTGGTTTTAAAGCCTGTTTTAACTGTGTAGTCGCTTTTAATGATAAAGGCATGTGATAAAGTACGGTTAAGCTGTTTAAGATGATTTAATCTATTGAATGAGTTAAAAAAATATGGTATTCCTCATATTATTGGAAGTTACCGCATGAATATGATGACCTGGAATGATATAATTATTGATATTGAAAACGATAATATGTTAATAGACAAATTATTCGGTCTATCGTATTATATTACACATACAATTCGGACTATCTGGTGTGAGGCAAATGAAGAACTTAATGAGAAAAATAAAAAGGTTAGTGGTACAGAATGCCATCAAAGGTTTCGTAAAATAGTAACGAGACATTGTTTTTCGGTGGCATGCATGGAAGCAGACAGGGCATGGGGGTATTGCTATTGCTCTTAAACAGGCTAAAGATGAAACAGGAGAAATCTTATGAGATTACAAGGAGAAAATATCTATCTCAAAATGCTTGAGCGCAAAGATTGTAAAACCTTATGGAATGACTATGAATATGATTTTAAAAATCCGACGGAAGAGTTTAATATAGGGCATTCCGATGAGAAGGCAGAGAAATGGTTTGATGAGATTCAGGAGCTGCAGGGAGCTAAAGATGTAAGGCTCGGGATTTTTCTTGTTAACGATATTGTGATTGGAGATGTCGCGCTTCAGGATATCGACCGAATTAACAGAAATTGTTCTATTGGCATAGGGATTGCCAAGATAGTTAACCGTTCAAAAGGATATGGAGGAGAGGCAGTAAGGCTGATGCTTGATTATGGTTTTACTTATTTGGGTATGGAGCGAATATATGCCAATACTTTGGATATCAACATAGGGGCACAGAGGCTGCTTGAAAAAAATGGTTTATGCTTAGAAGGAGTTGAACGAAAAGCAAAGTATCTTAATGGTCAGATGCATGACAGAATGCATTATGCCATCCTGAAAGAAGACTATTACAGATTACTTCGCAGTTGACATAAGCCTGTTATTTTTTATTAAATAACAGATATGATATTTTTGCTGTCTTTTATACCGTTTTGCATATAACTTAATTCGAGAAAAATGAAATTGCTTATTAACGAAAGGTATTTTTATTAACAGCTGAATTTGCAGAAGGAGAGATGCACCATGGAACATAGAGTAAAAGTTACGGTTTTAGATAAAAAGTTGTTTCCTGAATTGCAGGCCCGGTATTGTGCTGTACCTGACAGCGGCAAATGCCCTTGCTATAATATAGGTGACGAGTTTATGTTTTACAGAAATGACGAACGGGATGATTACTGGCATATGGGGGCAGGGACACTTGTTAAGAGCGGTAAACCCGATGATGGAGTTCTGTCCTCTCCCGGAACGATGCATTGCGGAGCAGAGGGCGTTCCTTTCTGCTCGGAAGCATGGGATGCTATTAGCAGATATATTTATTCTGCACTTCAGGGCGGAGCAATTATGCACGGCTGGATGAATGATGACAAAGTCATGATTGCCTGTTGTAATGATGGTACAAGGCCGGTTATTTTTAAAATTGAGAGAATAGATATTGAAAACTGACACCTCCGGTTTGCTTAATGGTTATTTGCAGGAATTGACCTAAGGGCTAAACTGTGACGGAAATGCTTGATAATAAATTCAATCATCTTGAAATCAATGCTGATGAAATCCGGATTACGGAGAAGGCCGGCAATCTCCTGCCTCAGAAGGTGAGGGAAAGGATGGAAAAGGAACAATTGCCATGAAAATTGACAGATTGAAAGCGGAAAAAGTCTTTCGGGATTATGTGAGCGCCTATAATGCGCAGGATGATAAGGTCAGGCTGAAGATAGAGCATACCTTCCGCGTGGCGGCATTGTGTGAAAAAATAGCTGCTTCGCTGGACATGGAGGAGGATGAGCGGGATCTGGCCTGGTTTACCGGGCTGCTGCATGACGTGGGACGGTTTGAGCAGCTGAGGAATTACGGAACCTTTATTGATGCCGAATCCATTGACCATGCGATGTATGGGGCGCAGATTCTTTTTGATGAGGGGAAAATCAGGGATTATACGGAGGATCCTTGCGAGGATGGGCTTCTTCGTACCGTAGTCGGCGTCCACAGCGCTTACCGTGTCCCGGAGGGGCTGGATGAGAGGACGAATAGATTCTGCCATATCCTGCGGGATGCGGACAAAATCGATATTCTGAAGGTGAACGTGGATTTTCCTCCGGAGGAAATCTATAATGTTTCCACCAGGGAACTGAAGAGCTGCACGGTTTCTGAAGCTGTGATGGCGGCTTTTTTTGAAGAGCATGCCATACTGCGCACCCTGAAACGGACGGCGGCGGATCATCTGGCCGGACATATTTCACTTGTGTATGAGCTGGTATTTCCTGAGAGTCTGCGGATTGTACTGGAGCAGGGCTATCTTTCGAAGCTGATGGCTTTTGAATCCGAGAATCCTGTGACGAGAGAGCAGTTTTGCAAAATGAAAGAATATATGGAATTGTATGTGAAGAGAATCCAGGCTGCGGAGTGATGCCGTCCCATTGATGTTGACCGGCAGCCGGCAGTTTTTTAGCAGGGAAAGAGGACAGCTATGAAAAAGCTGGAAATAAAACATGTCAGATTAATTTATGATGAATGGAAATGTATTGAGAGTAAGAGCTACCGTCAGAAAAGAATAAAGAATCCGGATTTTTCAGGCTTTCTGGCTCTGATTGATATCGGAAAGGTGAAGGAAAAGCAGATTTGGCGCTGGGGGCAGGAAAGTCTGGCCGTATGTGATGACGGCATGAAATGGCTGATTATTGTCCCGGAAACCGGAAAATATGCTATCACCGTATATATGAATCAGGAATACAGGCCGGTGGTTTGGTATATTGATATCATTGACGGCGTAGGTGCTGATGAAGACGGGATGTTTTTCGTAAAGGATTTATTCCTGGATTTACTGGTATCGACGGAGGGGGAAATCAAAGAGGACGACAGGGACGAGCTGGAGGCGGCGCTGGGGCAGGGGATAATTACAGACTGCCAGTTTGCCCAGGCAGACAGGACTGCACAGGAGCTGAGGCTTTATTTGGAGAAGGATTTTCAGGAGTTTCAGGTTTTCTGCAGCAAGAGGCTGGAGGAAATTATGGCACAGGAACATCAGGCCGCGGAAGGCTGATTTTCCGGAGTGTTCATTCAGAAGAGGAGGTGGCTGATTGTTTGATGAAGAAAAAATAATTGCGGCATGGAATGCCGAAATGTATGAGAAATTTGAAACGGAGACAAAGGACGTGGACTTTCTGCTGTCTGTGATTGGTTCAAAGCCTTTGAAAATACTGGAGGCAGCCTGCGGTGGAGGACGTATCCTGATCCCCCTGGCGCGGGCCGGACATGAAGCAGCCGGTTTTGATATTGATGATTGCCTTCTTGAGAAAATAGGGGCAAAGGCAGAAGGGCTTGACAATATTGTCTGGTATAAGGCGGATGCATTAGAAGGCGCCTGGGGAAGCGACAGTGAAGGCAATTCGGGGCGAATGTTCCTGACGAAGCAAAACTTTGAGGAACCTACGGGAATGCTTTCTTTTGTACGCAATTTTGACTTGACACTGAAGGATGGAAGAAGGCTGCAGAGGGAGATCCCTTCAAAGAAGCATTATATAGGGCTGGAGCAGCTTCATGACTGGCTGGATTCAGCCGGCTTTGTTATTGAAAAAGAATATGGAGACTACGCCGGAAATCCAATAGGAAAGAAAACCAATAGAGCCATTATATGGGCGGTAAATGAATTTCGGACACGGGACACCCATAGGAATACTGCCCATAGGGTTACGGGTGGAGCTGGATTGTGAAAACAAGACAATTACGTTTCTGGAGAGCACAACTGTGTTATAGAAAAGGGAGGATAATATGATTGGAATTATGAGAAAGACAGTACTTATTTTGGCGGCAGTGCTTGGCCTGACAGGTTTGTATGGCTGTGGAAAGGGAAAACAGGAAGACGTTTATGACACGGTAATTTCGTCCCTGACGCAGGAACAGTCCTATGCCTATGTGGAAATTGGAGAGGATGCGCTTCCTCTGCTTCTTGTGGCGGATGGAACCTATGATTATGGTGAGGGCATACAGGCCGCAATTGCCTGCAATGTCTATTATGCATGGGATGGAAAGGTGCAGGATTTGGGAGAAATAGCTTCCGATGGAACCGCCTACCCAATTAGCTTTGATCAGGACGGCATCTATACGGCGGGAGGCCACTATGTTGCCAGGTATCTGCCGGATGCCCAGAACAAAAAGCTGGCTGTCGTGGAATTTGCAAGTGAAGTATTTGACGAAGACGGGAATGCTTCTTATACCAGCTCCAATCAGGAAGGAGAGGAGCAGACGGATGGGGACTCATCTGTGCTTGACGCCCTGTTTGAAAAGTTTGGGAATGCCAAAGCAGTTGATTTTGGGAAATAATGCGGCAGGCAAAACGGAGAGCTGCCTTCGGGCGGTTCTTCTTCCGTGATATCATAATAATACGTTGAATAATAAAGCTTATTTGTAAAGGTCAAAATTCAGGGAGCCTGTTTTTACAGAGCGGATCCAGAGTTAAGGCGGAATGTAATCTATATGGCAAAATCCAATATAGGATATGATTTTGTGGAAAAATAAGTGCAGGAGCTAAAGCATTTTAATTATGCATCGGCTCCTGCATTTATTTTTGATTGAGGGATTCAGATTAGAGCTTTAATGTGTAAAAATATTATTCATTTTTCATATACCTTACAGGAACATTAAACTGTGATTGAGACAGCAACAATGCAGGTATTTTGGTAAAGTATAAATGTTCAATTCATCTTTTCATCCATCCGGTATTTTTTAGGCGTAATCCCTTCATTTTTTTTGAATTGCCTTTGAAAATATGAGGGAGTGGAAAATCCTGTCCGATAGCTGATTTCCTGTATGGAATAATCCGTAGTAGCCAACATTACCTTTGCAGCTTTCAGGCGTTCCTTCAAAATAAAACTGGTCAGGGATTCGCCTGACTTTTTACTGAAGATTGTGGAAATATAGTCTGGATTCATATGGACGAACTTGGCGATTAACTGCCGATTGAGATCCGGAGAAGAAAGATTTTTCCGAATACAGGCCTGAATGAATTCAATGGTTGATTCATTTTCTTCCTCTTCCCTGTTAAGCTTGAATAACTCCGGGTAAACTTTTCTTCGTTTGCTTTCTTTAACAGCCTTTACCAGGGCCGTTTCTAAAGAAGGAATATCTACCGGTTTGGTAAGGTACTCCTGCAGATGAAGTTCAATTGCAGAATGGGCATAGTCAAACCGTTCGTGACCGGTGAGAAGAAGAATCACCGGATTCAGATTCTTTTCATGCAGCCAGTGGACAAAATCAAAACCGCTTCCCCTTGGCATCTCTATATCAGTAAGAACAATATCCATGTCAGGATGCAGAAGTATCACATTTTTGGCTTCCTGTACGCTGTGGGCGGTATATTGCTCACTGATTCCAACCTTCTCCCAGTCTGTATTCAGACGGATATCCTCAACAATATAAAATTCATCGTCAATTATTAGAATTTTCATTTTGCAGCTCCTTATATTTTTGTTTAGGTATCCGGAAAGGAAACATAGGGAATGATGATATCAACCTGTGCGCCTCCCGTTTCCAAATTGTTGGAGAAATGGATTTTGCCCTGCAAATCATAGGAGAGGAGAAGTCGCCTTTTTATGTTATAAAGCCCGATTCTGCTTCCCTCAGCTATTTCTTGAATCGAAGGATTGGGCCGATTCAGATCCTTCAGCATCTGCTCAGGAAAACCATTTCCTGAATCCAGATGTCTGATATGAACATAAGTCCTTCCATTTTCATCTTTTTCTTCATGGGCCGAGATAGTCAGATTCAGCTTTTCGTCTGTACTCAGATTGTGTTTGATGGAATTTTCGCTCAACATCAAAATCAGGCAGGGAAAGACCGCCGCATTGTCACATAAATCCTTGATTTCAATCTGGTAAGTCAGACTGTCCGGATATCGAAAAGAATTCAGATCGTAATAGTTGCGTACAAAGTGCATTTCTTCAGCCAGGCTGACGAAAGGTTTGCTGGACAGAGTGTAACGGAGATGACCAGCTAACGTGGAAACCATTGATTTCAGAAGAGCAGGGCTGACAGAGGTTCCAACCATGGAAGAAATCACGCTTAAACAGTTAATCAGGAAATGGGGAGATACCTGATTGCGCAGACTCAACAGTTCATATTCTTTTTTCAGCAATTGTTCCTTAAGCACCTGATTTTCAAGGGAGTCAATGTGCTCCAGAATCCGGATAAATTCTTCATTAATTTCCTGTATTTCCTTGCAGTTGCTGACAGCCTGCTTTTTGATTGTTTCGGGATCCCAGCTGTTTTTCACAGTCGCCGATATCCTGTACAGTTCGCGTATGGGCATCTGCAGTCGATTTCGGAACAGGACAAAGGTGACGAAAAAGCAAAGAGTCAGAACGATAATAAAAATTCCCTGCAGCATATAATGCAGATCCAGTGACTGCTGCATCTGAGAGTAAGACATCAAAATCAATAATGTCTCATGGCAAAAAGACGGGTTTATTTGAAACTTCAGATATCGGTTGCCTGCGTACTTTATAATCTTTGCATCCTTTTCAAGAAGGTATCTCATAGTATCATTGTCTGTTTCATGAGTTGCAATAAGGGAGTCCTCCCCCGCTGTGTTGTGAAAGGCAAGGAGGATATCTCCGGAGGAACTTTGTTCCAGCTTTTTCAGAATCGTATCCAGATTGATCCATACACCACCAATCTTATTATTGAATGTAAAGAATCGGACAAGGCAGTATCTGCCGTCCACCTGGCAGAATACATACCGATCATATTTTGCGGGAATTTCCTTATAAAAAGAGGAATAGTCCACAGACCGCAAGGTATCTCTGAAATAGGTAGGGAATGGGGAATCAGACTCCCTGGCTGTAGAAATAAAACGATCATTGCGTTCACTGTAAAAAAAGAGTCCATCGACTGTGGAGTAGCACAGCAGATAGGAAGAAATAGTCCTCTGGAAACTGGATTCACTGATAGAAATGACCAGCTTATTATCTGAATAGGAGAGTTGGGATAGATCAGGATCATTGTAAAGCGCGGATAATACGGAACGGCTGGCAATTTTTAGATTATTTTCAATTTCAGACAGACAGTAATTTATTGCCTTGTGATGAGTGTCATATAAATTGGAGCGCATATTGATATTCAAAAACAGGAAAATCACAGTAAAGGAGATCACAAAAAGACCGTATATAATCAGGAGGATTTTTTTGGTTTGGGCAAAAAGTGAATAATTTTTTTTATGTGAAAACATAGTTACCTCCTTTGGCTTGGACTGCTAAGAACAGTCTCCGGCTACACTGTTAAAGCTTGCGCAATATATAAGAATATTGAAACAGTGCCTAAGATGCGTGCATAGTTTTTTGGAAAATCTTACTATAATATATTAGTAGAAAAGCGATATAAAATCAACCGAATTGTTGAAGTGAAGGAAACAGTAAAAAAATGATTTGGAATGGAGGAAAGGAACTTATGAAAAACTGGAGAGACAGAGTACAATCAGATTACAGTGAAATCCGCGGCGTCCATCATGGCCCCAGAAAAGGCGTATCTATGGAACAGTTGGACAGAGAACTTGGATATGCGGAGAGGCTACGCATCAATTCTGTACGCACCTCAGTCAATGAGTCGGAGTGGTATGAAAATCCGGAAATGGCAGAAAAGAGGATTCTGGACTACACGCGCCTCTGCGCTGCACATGGGATCAGTATTATGCCCATTTTTTCCAGCGGCAATCAGATCCGCAGCTACGAACTTTTGACGGATGAGGAATGGGCGCGAAAACGGGATTATCTTTCCGCAATTATCAGAACACTCAAAAATGAACCGAATTTACTGATGTGGGATGTGTATAATGAACCCTTTTGTAATGATTATCTGAGAAACTGTCCTGCTGAGGAATATGAGTCCAGGTACAAAAAAATTGAGCATGATCTGAGACTTCAGTGTCTGATGGTTCGGGAACTGGATGATGATACGCCTATCACAGTAGGACATGAACTGAAGGAGCATCTGGATTCCACAGCAGATCTGGTTGATGTCATTGCCTTCCACGATTACCTGACCACAAGGAAGGATATTAAAGAGGTGTATGAGTATGCCGGCAAGTGTGGGAAAGCACAGGGCGGAAAACCGGTCATAAACAATGAAATGGGCTGTATTGGACGGGCAAATCCCTATGATGTGGAATTGCAGTTCTGTGAGGAATTCCATTATGGGTATTATATTTTTAATCTTGTGATAGAAGGATTTTGGGCACCTCTTCATGGAATCGTATATCCGGATGGCACTGTCCGGGATCCCTCCATAGTAGCTGCGATGTTTGGATTTTACAGAAACAGAGGAAAAGGAAGGGTGATTCCCCAGGGAAATCGGGAGGAATATGCGACTGCGGCAGTGGAGCGGGTAAAAAAAGCACTTGCAGTGGATAAGCAGAGTCTGTTCACTAAGCTTGAAGCAGCAACAGATGAAATTCTGGATGCAGCGGAAGTCTGTGTGAATATTCTGGAATGTTGTGAAATTGTTCCGATGGATGACTTATTATCTGCCAGGCTGTTTGAACTGAGGGATGTTCCGGCAGAAAAGCGTGATCGGGCACAGGTACGAAGATTTGCTTATGAGGTTTCCAGAAAACTGCAGGAGTACTATTGCCTTTATTGATTGAGAAGATATCAGAATATTGAAATAACTGCTAAGGTTTGTGAATTTTTATTGAATAATAAAACAGTTATAATAACATTATCGATCGATAAGAGTTCCTACTAACTATGATATGGAGGATAAATAATGAAAAGAGCACTTGCATTTTTGATGAGCTTAATGCTTATAGCCGGCCTTTTTACCGGATGCGGCAGTAATGAGACAACACAAACACAGGAAGCTGCTCCGAAAGATGAGGCGGCTGCCGCACCTGCCAGTGAAGATGCTGCAGAGGATATAATTACTGATTTTGACGGTGAGACAATTGTTGTTGGCCTGTACTGCGGTGATGATTCTGTACCTGGAAAAGACAGGATTTTTAAGAAAATAAATGAATATTACATGGAAAAGTATAACATTGATGTTCAGTTTGTGACTGCAAACATGGGAGATTATGCACAGTCTATTAATATGATGCTTTCTTCCGGGGAACAGATGGATATTTTCAGTTCAGGTGTAATGGGATTTTCCAATACCGTATCCAATGAGAGTACATATGATCTTTACCAGGATGACTTAATCAACAAATATGGTAAGGATATTCTGGAACTGGTTGATCCTGCCTTCCTGAAAGGCTGTGTGGTAAACGGCTCTCTTTACGCAATTCCCTGTATGAGAGACCTGGCAAGTGGTATGTGGTGTATCGCATTTGATAAAAAATATCTGGATGGAATCGGGTATGATTTTTCTGGTGTAAATACATCAGAATGTATTCCGGCTACGGAAGAAGAAATGACAGAGCTGTTTGCACAGCTTCATGAGGCTTACCCGGATGTAAACGTAATTTACCCCTGGAATCATGGCTATCTGAATCAGAAGCTCCTGTATGATCCAATCGGCGGCGATAACTTTGGCGTACTTCTTGATCCTGCAAACAGTCTGGAAGTATCCAATCTGTTTACCAGTGATTTGTTCAGGGAGTATTGCGAATTGATGTATAAATGGCAGCAGGCAGGATATATCTCCAAGGATGCTGTTACTGAGACACAGAATGGCGGCGCACAGATTATTGCAGGTACACTGATGTGTGATGCTACTGCCGGAAAGCCTGGTATTGTACGTCAGAAAGAGGTAGAACGCGGTAATTTGGAATCTATCGTATTCCAGCTGGGTGAGAATTTCGTAAACTCTTCTCAGGCCTCTGCTGCATCATGGAGCATCAATTCCAATACGGAAGCTCCGGAGGCTGCCATGGTAGTCCTGAATGATCTGTACACCAGCCCGGTAGTAACCAACCTGTTACTCTGGGGTGAAGAAGGAAAAGACTATGTTCTGACCGAGGATGGTCATGCAACTTTCCCGGAAGGCGTCAATAAGGATAATGCGGATTACTACAATATGCTTCCTGCATGGATGCTGCCTTGTGAATATACCACTTATGTATGGGAAGGCGATGATATTGACCTTTGGGAAAAAACCAAAGAATTTAATAACAATGCCATGAAATCTAAAGCACTGGGCTTTAGCTTCGATTCATCGGAAGTAAGTGCGGAGTATACTGCTTTAACCAATGTATGGACTGAATATGCGGACGGACTTGTGTTCGGTATGATTGATCCGGCAGTAGGAATTCCTGAACTCAATAAGAGACTGGAGGATGCGGGAATTGAAACTTATATCGCCGCGAAGACTGAAGCACTGAATGCGTGGGCGGCAGAAAACGGCATCGAATAATCTGCGGTTGACCACATCAGAGGGGCTGCTGGAACGGGCTCCTCTGTAAAATGAAAAAATAGAAAAAGGGATAGAAATCGTAGATTCCTATTCCTTTTTTGAAAGAAAGGCTGGCGTACTATGGAACAGACGGCAAAAACAGGACGGAATTCAAAGAAAAAATTAAAGCTTATCAAACGGTATATTCCAGTATATATTATGGCTCTGCCGGGTATTATTTATTTGTTTATTAACAATTATATGCCATTGCCGGGTCTGGTTCTGGCATTTAAAAAATACTCTACCAAAAAAGGAATCTGGGGCTCCCCCTGGATTGGATTTAAAAATTTTAAATATCTTTTTAAAACGCAGGATGCCTGGATTATTACGAGAAATACGCTGGGCTATAATATTTTATTCATATTTTTTAATGTGCTCATAGCGGTTGCAGTTGCAATTATTCTGTCAGAGCTTACAACCAAAAGAAAAAAAATATATCAGTCCACCATTCTGTTGCCGCATTTCCTGTCAACAGTAATTATCAGTTATCTGGTATTTGCTTTTTTAAGTGCGGAACATGGTTTTTTGAATACCAGAATCTTTCCTTTATTCGGCATTGATCCGGTTCCATGGTATACAGAAACGAAGTACTGGCCGTTTATTTTGGTGTTCGTTCAGACCTGGAGGAGTGTTGGCTATAGCTGTATTGTATATCTGTCCACAATTTTGGGATTTGACAGGGAAATATATGAAGCTTCCTCCATTGACGGCGCTTCCAAATGGCAGCAGATTACAAAAATTACGCTTCCTTTGCTCAAAGCCACCATTATCATGATGGTATTGCTTGCCATTGGCCGTATTTTCTATTCTGATTTCGGCCTGTTTTATCAGGTGCCCCAGCGAAGCGGTATTTTGTTATCTGTGACACAGACGATAGATACTTATGTATACAGGGGATTGCTTGAAAGAAATGACATGCCTATGGCGACGGCGGCTGGTGTTTATCAGTCAATTGTCGGATTTATTCTCGTAATGTCAGCAAATCTGGTGGTCCGTAAAATAGATCCTGACAGCGCGCTATTCTAAGGGAGGCCGAAATTATGAAATCAAAAGATGAAAAACGCTTTCAAATTATCGGAAATATTGTTATGATAATTATGACAATATTGGCGGTGGCACCATTATTGCTGGTAATTATTTCTTCCTTAACGGACAATAATACATTGATTCGTAACGGGTACAGTTATTTTCCCGAAAAGTTCAGCCTGGCGGCTTATAATTATATCTTTGTTGAAAATCCGCAGGTACTGAAGGCCTATGCGATATCCTTTGAACTGACTGCAGTTGGAACAGTTATTTCATTGTGTGTCACGACCCTGCTGGCCTATGCGATTTCCAAAAAGGATATACCCGGAAAAGGAATCATGACTTTTTATATATTTTTTACCATGTTGTTTAATGGCGGCCTTGTTCCTACATATATCAATTATGTAAATGTATTTCATATTAAGGATACCTTCTGGGCTCTGTTGATTCCCGGATTGGTAACAAATGGATTTAATATCTTGCTGATGAAGTCCTACTTCGCCTCCAGTATCCCGGATGAGATTATGGAAGCCGCATATATTGACGGTGCATCTGAGACCCAGACCTTCCTGCGGATAGTTGTTCCGTTAGCAAAACCGATTATTGCGACAATCGGCCTGTTTGCCGGTATCGCCTACTGGAATGACTGGAACAACGGATACGTATATTTGAACAGGCGTCAGGATTTGTATTCCATACAGAATCTGTTGAACCGGATTGTGCAGAACATCCAGTATCTGACCCAGTCAGGAGATTCCAATGCCGCAGCTTTGCTTGCAGACCTCCCTACGGTTTCCGTGCGTATGGCAATGGCAATTGCGGGTGTCATGCCTATATTGGTAGTTTATCCTTTCGTTCAGAATAATTTCGTGAAAGGTATTACACTTGGTGGAGTCAAGGGATAATGAAGCGTGTGTAACTTTGATTGTATGATTGTATGAGTGCATAAGGTGCACGGACAGGAGCTATGATGAAAAAGACAGTTGATTATCAGAAACTGCGTGGGTTCAACTATACACAGCCGGATGCTGTGAATGACAGGGATTTTTGGGCTAATTACCATCATGATATCGTGGATAGGGATATGGGGTATGCTGAGAGGCTTCATCTAAACAGCGCCCGGATTTTTCTCAGCTATGATTTTTACAAGGAAAATCCCGACAGGTTCCTTGCCAACGTAAAGGATTTTGTACAGACGGCATGGAAACATGGTATTTCTACAAACCCTATTATTTTTATGGGGTTCCGGTTCCGGGAGGATGAGCTCCCGCCGGGTGGATTTATGTTAGAAGCAGGGTTAAGGCCGATTTATAAAACGCTGGAGGATCCCGCCAGCTGGCAAATCGGCGAGAGGTACTTTGATGCACTTTACGAGGCAATCGGACAGGAGGAAGGACTTCTGTTCTGGGATATTGCAAACGAGCCCGGATATACGGACAACTTTGTAACATGGTATGACGAGGAACCTGCTTATGTGCAGGATTATCAGGAACGTCCCGATATGGAGACACTCCGTTACAGGCAGGAAAAAACCTGGGAAATCGTCCGGCATTTCTGCAAATATGTGAAAAGTAAGGATCCGGATCATGATATCGGCGTCGGCAATATTTTTATTTACGAAACAGAGGCCAGCAAAACAGCTGAGCTGGTCGATGTAATTGTGTTCCATGATTATTCCTCAACCCGTAAGCGTTTACGTGAAGCACTGGAGTATGCGAAAAAAATGGGCGAAAAATATGGCAAGCCCGTACTCGATAACGAAATGTGCTGTCTTGCAAGAGCTAACCCCTATGATATGTCTATTGAGCTTCACAACGAATATCAGACTGGCTGGTATCTGTTTGAACTGATGATTGGAAAAGATATGTGGTCGCGTGTGCATGGGGTGGTTTATCCGGATGGGACGATCCGGGATCCTTCCATTGTTTCCGCTATCTCCGGCTTTTTCCGTAACAGAAGCGAGAGTGCCGTCCGTTCTGATGTGAATCAGGAGAATTATGTGAGGAGAGCCTGCATACTGGCGCAAAGAACCCTGCATGCCGCAAGGCAGAATCAGGGATTTAATCACAGTAACGATGTGGAAAATCTGCTGGAAGCCTGTGAGTATATTGCCAACCTGTTGGAGGCAGGGGAATTAGTCCCCATGGCTTATCCGCCGACTGCCAGGATTGCATCCTACAGAAGGCAGCAGCATGTGGATGCCTATGAAATTGCGGACTATCTGACAGAATTGCTTGAAACGTTGAAAAAAGCATGCCATGTTATAGATATTTGAGACTGAGCTTAAAGGGGGCTGACAAAGGGACACGTTTTTCGTCAAATAATGAGCATGAATTAACGAGCGTATTATGCTGCGATACGATAGACTGAATATGGAAGGAGGATGGGAGATATGGATTGGCTGACACAGATGAATGAGGCACTTGACTATATTGAATCTCATCTGACGGATGAAATAGACTTAGATGAGATTGGACGTATAACCGCATGCCCGGCGGGATTATTTCAGCGAATTTTCCCTAAAATCATCGGTATTCCGCTTTCAGAGTATATTCGGCGTAGAAAATTGACACTTGCAGCGTATGATCTTCAAGTATCTGACTGTAAGGTGGTGGATGTTGCGATGAAATATGGATACGAAACTGCCGATGCGTTTACCGTGGCCTTTAAACGAATGCACGGCATCAACCCTGCGGCAGTAAAAGAGAATGGCGTCAGTTTAAAAGCATATCCACGTCTGACCTTTACACTACTTGTAAAAGGAGTAACGGAAATGAATTATCGTATTGAGGAAAAAGAGAACATTCGCACCGTAGGAGTTGTCATTAAAGCATCGCAGGAAAATAATCCGATACCGGACTTTTGGGGAGAGTGTTATGAAAACGGCACAGCGGAAAAACTCTGCAAAACATCTCCGGGCAAGCCGCTGATTGGTATATGCTGCAACATGAATAACGATGGAACATTTAATTACATGATCGGTATTGAGACAACAGCCGCTGTGCCTGATGGTATGAGCGAGCTGATAATTCCCAAATCGACATGGGCAATCTTTGAGTCCGTGGGTCCAATGCCGGAGGCGATTCAAAATGTATGGCAGAGGATTTATTCTGAATTTTTGCCTCAGGGTATCTACAGCCACGCGGGAACCCCCGACCTTGAAGTGTATTTTGAGGGGGATAATTCGACCTCCGATTATCGCTGCGAAGTTTGGATTCCTGTAGTCAAAAAATAGAATGTCATCATTGGAAAAATGTCTGTAAAAAAATGACGGAATAAAAAAAGGATTTTCAATTACCATTGGCGGTTGAAAATCCTCTTTTTGCGGTAAAAACTATTTGTGCGATAGTTCTGGACTATAAGAGAAAGAATATGGCAGCCCACCATAACAGTCCATATTTTATAAAAATTTACTAAGGCTTCCCACACCTTATTGGTGTGTTGAACCTTGAAAATTCAATATTTCAGCCAATAAAAAAGGCATAAATATCATTCTATTGGTATAATGGAGTTGACTGGAAACCAAAAAATCAATAGGAGAATTTATGCCATGTCTCTTGTACCACAGAATGCTGAAAAAGAGGTAGCTGTTCTTGATTATGTTCAATGATTGTAACCATTCATCCATTAGAGTTGGGAGAAAAGATGCCGTATATCAGTCAGTACAAGGTGCTTATTACGGAAGGCAATTTGTACGAAAATTCAGTGGATATATTAATGAGCGTTTATTCTGCGGCTCCCCTCCCTATAAGAACAGTTTTTGAAGAAAAAAGATTTCTGATTAAAATGACAGAATGTGATATCACAAAAGAGGCTTACGAAGAATATGGAAGATATTGCGGTATCGGAAGGATTCAGGCGGTATTGGATTATGTAAAGAGGACATTATATGTGAACGATGAATACCCGAATGCTGTTATTCATGAAATGAGGCATTTTGTTAATGGTTATTTACACATATATAGTAATCGGAAGGAAAATAAAAAAAATTTCTGATTTATTGTGAGTTTATAGACAATAATCGTCTTATAAACCTTTGTTATTATTTATAGAAACGGGCAAAATCCCTTTGTTTTCAATGGTTTTCCCGTATTGCTATATATTCTATGTTACGCAATAAAGGCCCGATAAACCTTGTGAGTATTTTGACTTCGCAGGATTTCACACAGTTGGTTTGCGTTATTTTATATCGGCTTTTTTAAATTTCCGGAATCCTATCCATACAGGTATGGAAGAAACAAGCAAATAAGCAGCGCAATAAATCCAAACACCTGCTGTTGAAATTTCATTTCCATTGTAAAGATCTAATACATACGCCGGGTCGGCAAATGCCACTACCGGAACAGCCTGCAGTACGACAGAACCGAGAAGCGAAATTACAATTCCGGTCATAATGCAGAAGAGGCTTTTATAATACATACAGAGCATGGACACGATACTGATTATCATAATAATCCAGATTAGCATGAGCGAATCCGACGTTATACTCCAGATAAGTTCTTCCGTCCCTGCACAGAACTGTATATGATTCATGCCGCCGGCGATATACGTATAATATATGCATATTGCCGATATATAAAGTGATATGTATGACATTACAAGCAAAAACAGTGTGGAAAAGTACTTCGCTAAATAAACTTGACATCGGCTGTGATTTTTCAGCAGCAGCCCCTTGATCTGTCCGGCTTCTTTTTCTTTCCCGAAATAGTTGACAGTTAATATCACAAATAAAATCCCGGCAAATCCGGTAAATCCCAGGAGTGCCCAGCAGGATGACGCAAATCCGATTGCCGAAACTTCTCCTTCCAGAGTGGCCGCCTGTGAGCCGTTTGCAAAGGCGATGCCATAAAATAAAGGTAAAGCGATAAAGAGAAGGCATAGCTTTGAGGTTTTTCTTTTGATTACCTTATAACATTCCATCCGAAGGGCATAAATAAAGTTCATGACAGTTTACCTCCTTTTACCGTGTTACGATGCAATATCTTTGCGTTCAAAAATGTGCAGGGCAGAGAATACGATTACAATGATTATTATTGCACCTACAATGAAACTCATTTCAGGGATCCCCCTGCCTGACGGAATTCCATGTTCCAAAAGGAAATCCGCATAAAACTCCGGCAATATTTGTTTCAGACCCGCCAGTTCGTTTATATACCGGAATCCGAGCCATGTAAAGTACACCAAAATTACAGTGTGTATTTTTTTAAAGAATAATCCTGCCAATATTGCGATTGTGCCATAAAGTACAGCCGCCTCAAGGTATCCGGAAAACATCTCCAAATATGCTTTTATTACTCTGCTATGCAGGAGGACCGGTCCGGCCTCCTTTATCGTGCAAATGAAATACATTGCCATATTAAAGACCCAGAATATCAGTTGAAAAATAAACATTAAAACTGAATATGCCGCGATTTTTCCACATAGGAATTTCCTCCTGTTACAGGTATACAAAATACCCATGCAAAGCTGCCCATCCTCCCGTTCCCCCGCAAAAAAGTCACTGGCAAGATACACAGCGATCAGGAAGTAAAAAAATTTCACTAATTCCTGCATTTCGGCGCAATAGTCAAGTGCACTTGCCGAGATATCCCCGGATGTCATGTAGGGTAAATGGAAAAATGTGCCCGCTCCAAATAGAAATGGCAGTATCAATAAAAGAAACAAAGAAATAAAATATTTTTTGCGGTACATCTTATATAATTCCTGTTTCATATCGGCCCCCCATAAAACACATTTTAATCAAATAATTGATACAAAGCATTTTCAAGGACTACAACTTTTTCAATCACAAGTCCCTGCTCAAAATGGTCTTTAACTGTTTCCTGCAAAATTTCTTCCTCGCAGGGGATGACTACGGGTTCCTGTTTGCCCTTAAACCAAAGCTGATATCGTTTATATGCATTTTGCAGTTCACACAATGTCCCGCAGTATTTGATGTTTCCCTCTGCAATGGCAATGATTTCATCTGCCAGATCGCTCACTTCCTCCAATTGATGGCTGGAAAAAATAATAGACACGCCTTTCTCCGTCTGCATCTTTTTTAAAAGGCTCTTCATTTCCGCAATCCCAACAGGGTCTAAGCCAACAAATGGTTCATCCAAAATGAGAAGTTCTGCTTCATGAAGAAAGACCTGTGCTAAAGCCAGCCGCTGTTTCATTCCAAAAGAGAAAGATTTCACTTTATCGTTGCGGTTCTTTTCCAGCCCGACCATTTTCAGCAGTTCCGGTATCCTTTGCTTCCTTTGGCTTCCGGTTACGGCAGGATAGGCTAAAAGCAAATAGTTTAAGTTCTGATATGCGGTCATATCTTCATAAAACCTTACATCCACCAAAGAACTGATTCTGCTCATAACAGACGCATCCTGATGCCTGATTTTCTCTCCCTCAAAGGTTATTTCCCCGCTGTATTGGCAGAGTAATCCTAAAAGTGTTTTCATCAGTGTTGTCTTTCCGGCGCCATTTTTGCCTAACAGACCAACAAGTGACCCGCTTTTAATGGAAAATGAAATATCATTCAGGACTACATGGTTCCCATAACTTTTTGTCAGATGGCTGACAGATAGTATTTCCCTTTGATTCATCTATTCACACCTCACATTTCAGATCTTCATCCCAACCGGTAATTGACTGGCTTCCAATGAAACAATTATCGCAAATCCTTATTAAAACAACAATAGGACTTTTGAGCAGAAATATTACTCAAAAGTCCTATTGACACGAAGTTTAAAGGCTTGCGACGCTATTTTCCATCTATCAGGCCCAGCTCCACTCCTTTCATAACTGCACCTATTCTGGAGCGAACCTCTAATTTCTCCAAAATGGAGGAAATATGGTTTGTTACCGTTTTCTCGGAAATAAACAATTCTTCCGCGATTTCCTTTCGCCGTTTATCCTGACTGATCAGTTCCAATACCTTAAGCTCCATATTCGTCAGAATTTCTTTCGAGGCGATGTTAGGAAAGACAACTGCATGGTCGATACAAACCTTACGGATTGTTTGTATCAAGGATGAAATACTTTCTTCTTTGGAAGTAAACGCATCTGCACGGCTGTCTTTTGCCATATGGCTGATATTGTATCCTGACATCAATATAACTTTGGTTTCCGGATAATTCTGTTTTATTTCACCCGCGACTTCAATCCCGTTATATTCGCCCATACGGATATCCATTAAAATCGCATCCGGCTTCAATTTTCCAACCTGTCCGCATATCTGTGCCGGATCTGTGATCGTCTTTAATACCGAGATTCCGTCCTGTCCGTCTAATTGCGCGGCAATACCACCGGCAATCATTTTGTGGTCATCTGCTACAATGATTTTTATTTCATCCATGTTGTCACCTCAATGGAATGTGAATTTCAAATTCACTTCCCGTTTTATCCGATACAATCCTTATGCTGCCGCCTAATTTTGCAATTTGCTTTTTCATAACATAAATGCCCATGTGGGGCGATTTTAATAAATCCTCATTCTCTGGTATTCGGAACCCTTTTCCGTTGTCTGTAACAATACAGATAATCTCATGTTTTTTTTCGGAAATGCATATCTTCAGGCGCGTACAGCAGGCGTGTTTCATTGCGTTAATTACCAGTTCCTTAACGGTCCGGTATAGAACCATTGAAATTTGTTCAGGCAGAACACCGTCAGAACATGAGTAGCAATATTCCAGTTCCACATTATAATCACTTTTGATATCTTCCAGAAAATTTTCTAATGCGGCATCCACGCCTAAATCTTCGACGACAGTAGGATATAGTTCCTGACTGATTCCCCGAATTTCCCCTATCATAGCAGAGAGCCGTTCTTTTTCACGTTCAGATTTCAAAACATATGAAAATGAAATCAAATCCTGCAACACCTCGTCATGAAGAAATACGGAAAGCCTTTGCCGTTCATTCTCCAATACCTCCACCATTTTACTGTCATAAGGCGTTTCTTTTCTTCGATATGACAGATAACTGCTCACCAGTAAGGGCAACGTAATCGTCACATTGAGGGCAGCAAATTCTGTGATGCCTTCGATCCACAACAGGCGAAAGCAGGTATTGGCCGCAACCAGATATAGTGTACTGAACAGATAGCGCCGCAGCTCATAGTCGTCGCTTAGCGAAACATATTCTCGTTTTATAAACAGGAATGTCATCGTAATAACAATTCCAATCAGGATTGCCATCGGAAGGATACCTTTGAAAAAATGCATATTCTCCAAAGAAATACGGGAATAAATTGCTGTGTTGTCCGCCTGTTCAGAAATGCCGACGACAGCAACGGTAGGCATAAACTGCATGAACGCAAAAATCACAACACCCGCTAAAATACCGCTTATCAAGTATTTAATCTGTTGTTTTGAATATATGGTAGTCCTTTTATAACCATATAAGAGGTTCACAAAAATAAAAACAATCGTAATGACATAATCCAGCATGACGGCATCGGCAAGAAGAGGATCCGGATTACCAATCTGCATGTATGCCGTTCCTGCAGCTACTGTAAAAATCAGCAGGAGATAGGCAATCAAAAAACAGCGGAAGGATTTCCTTCTAACCGTAAGCGTAAGCCGTCCGATTAAATAAAAAAGGACAACATTACTTATATAGAGCAGCGAGCCAATACAAAAGTTCACGCCTTTATTCCTGTAATTGGCAGCCGCAGCCAAACAAATTCCGGAAGTGATCAGTGTCAGATAGAGCGCAAAAAGTTTCCCGACCAGATAAGCCCTCAGGTGCATATAAATATACACCGTAAAGCCCAACAGCAATACTCCGGCCAGCAAATACAAATAATGATTTAAGGTCAGAAGAAAGACATTGGCAGGTTCGCTGTTTTCTCCTATGTACACATCGGAAAATGCCTTGCCGAAAACCTGATAGATCAGGAAACTGCTGAATGCTAATATACCGAAGTATGCCAATTCCTTTTTTATGATTTTTGATTCTGTTTTCAATGCCCCAGTCCTCGTTTCATTCGTCCAGTGCCAGTTCAAGCACATCCCCATTATAGCAAAATACCTGTTAACTCACAAATAATTCCAGGGGAGAATAATTCCAGGGGAGAACGGGTTCGGCAATTTGATGGTGGAAAGAAACTGTTTTTAAAAAGGGGCCGTCTGAACTGCTAGTGCGCCCAGCAAAGGGTGCAATGTTTAGTTGGTGGAAATCCAACCCGAAAAGGTGCTGACCATACCATCGGTAGCAAACCTTGTGCTTGAACAGGTAACTGTTCAAGCACAGCGTAGGAGCAAGGAACTAAAGTTCCCAGGCAGTAGGGGCATAAGGCATTTTAGCACCGAAATCAGTAGTCCTGTGTGACGACGCTGTTAACAGTGCGGAAGTCAGTACGTGCATTTATCGTTATGGTGAGATTTTGCACGACACAGCGGTGTTGTAAGTCAGCTATGCTGCACAATGGCATTGCGTCAACTGGGGAGGACCCATGTCCTTCGTCCCCCCGTGTAAAGGGATGGTATGCCAAGCAACGCAAGAAAGTGAGGCAAACGGGACACATCTACTCGACCAGCAAGTCCATAATTTTATAAAAATTTAATAGTAATCCGTCAATATCCCTGCTAAAATAAAAAGCACATCGGCGGCCGGATTATGTATAAGCCCTGTCAGTCGGAACAGTAATTCCCATCCGTATTTACGGCTCTGCTTCTGATGCAGTGCCGCATTCATCAGTTTTTTCCTGTCCAATCGGACGAAAGATTCCATTTACAAATCAAAGTAATGCAGGAAAACAAATCTAAATTTCAGTAATCCCATGTTATAACCATTACAGTAAATTTATCAGACAAAAATGTAGAATACGGTTGCCAGGTGACGAATTAACAGCTATAATTGAATGACAGACAGGACTTTATACATAGCTTACGGAACGGAGGCTGTGTGAAAGAACACGAGAAAAAAGCAGAAGCAAAGAAAGGAAAAGCTTTAAAAGAAAAAGCTTTAAAAGAAAAAGGATGCGGATCGCCTTTTCAAGGCTATCGAAGAAAAGAAGGCAAAAGGCGTGGCATTGACGAAAACGGATCTTGTACCGCTCCTGCTGACACCCCTGATGTCAGGGAGTCTGGAAATCGGGGAGAGGATCATAAAAAGCCTGAAAATCCTGCATACGGCAGAAGCGTCCATAACCCAGTTGGAGCTGGAAAAAATGCAGGCGGTTCTATATACTTTTGCAGATAAGTTCCTGGATAAAAATAAGTTAGCTAAGGTGAGAGAGGTGATAAAAATGACATTGTTGGGAGAAATGCTGGTAAACGATGGGATTGAATTAGGCCGTGAACAGGCGCTGCAGGTAGTAATAGAAATCTGCGAGGAGCTGGGCCTTACCTTTGAGCAGACAGTAGAAAAGGTGGTAACACGGTTCGATAAGGAGCCCCGGTCTGCAAGGGAAATTGTAGAACGTTACTGGAAATAAAAGCTTCCGTAAAAGTGGATCCCAGCCGCAGGGCTCCGGACGTGGCATGGATCCTGCACTCCGCCGCATTAAAAGTCAGGAAGAAAACACAGTTCTCCGATATGATAGGTACATACGGAAGGGAGATGAGAAAATGAACTGGATAAACGATCTGCAGAAGGCAATCAACTACCTGGAGGATAATCTGACGGAGGACATCAGCTATGCGGATGTCGCCGGCCAGGCCAATTACTCGCCATATCATTTCCAGAATGTATTCAGTATTCTGTGTGGCTGTACATTGGGAGAATATATCCGCTGCCGCAGGCTGACTCTTGCCGGCAAAGAGCTTGCCTCGACGAAATGCAGGGTGATTGATGTGGCGTTGAAGTATGGCTACGATTCTCCGGACAGCTTTGGCAGGGCGTTTTCCAGATTTCATGGGATTACGCCGTCACAGGCCAGGCTGAGCGGGGCAAAGCTGAATTCCTTCTCCCGTCTTTCCGTAAAACTTATTTTAGACGGAGGAAGCACGATGAATTACAGGGTTGAGACAAGAGGAGAAATTGAGGTAATTGTCAGAAAGAGGAACTTTTCCGATAATTTGGAGGAAAACAACAGGCAGCTGCCCGCATTCTGGGAGGAATGCAGGCGGGATCAGACGCTGGATAAGCTTTCTGCCTATCAGGCGGCGGAGGATATTTTTGGAAATGCCCTGATTGGCATGTGCCTGAGTGAGAATGCACAGGAGAAAGAAATCACTTATGCGATAGGCGCAGGCTATCATGGGGAGCCGGTGGGGGAAGGGCTGAGTGTGGAACGGATCGCGGCAAACACCTGGGTGGTTTTTGAAGGCACAGGCCCTATGCCCGGCGCATTCCAGGAGCTGCAGAAAAAAGTATATTCCGAGTTCTTCCCCGGAAGCGAATACCGGCCGCTTAGCGGCATGGATATCCAGGTATACCCGCAGGGCGACATGCGGTCGCCGCAGTACCGGTGCGAGCTCTGGATTCCGGTGGAAACGGATAAGTAATTTCAGCAAAACGGATAAGCAGTTCCGTAAAAACGGATGAGTGACTCCGGCAAAACAGATAAGTAATTATAGCAGGGGGATTCAGGCTTTCTCGGGAGCCTGGATCCTCCTCGTTTTTTTCCCGTATTCCCCTGGGGAAAGGCCGGTAATGCGGCGGAAGACCTTGGTAAAATAGCTTTGATCATCATACCCAACCATCTGGGAAATGTCCGTCAGGCGGTATTCTCCGCGGCGGATCAGCTCCTTGGCTTTGGTGATGCGCACATTGTTCAGATACCGGTTGAAGGTGGTTCCGGTTTCCTCTTTGAAAATGCGGCTCAGATAATCGGGGGACAGGGAAACGGCGCGGGCGGTATCCTCCAGCGTCAGGTGTTCCGCATAGTTGGTCCCTATGTGCTGGATGCATTTATGTATGATATTGGCATGCTTGGCGTCAGGGTAGGACTGGATGCTGTCCATAAAACGGTCAACCGTATGGTACAGCCAGTTGCTCAGGGCGCTGAAGCTGCCCAGGGAGGGGATGGTTTTCTGGCAGATATGGTTAAAGAGCATCGTCTCTTCTTCATCCGCCCCGTTTTCCGCCGCGGTCCGGGAAATCATGACGATAAGCTCCGAAGCCCTGGATTTCATCCAGTCCAGCCGTCCGCCTCCGGAAGCCAGAAGGGCGGCAAGCAGTTCCTTGAGCTGCTTTCGGGAGCTTTCCCGATCCCCGTGTGAGATTGACAATAGCAGGGCGCGTTCCTTTTCAAAAGGATAGCGGGGCGGGGCGTCCTGGTTTTTCAGGCCGGAGATATAGGCGCTGATCTGCCCCTGCAGAAGGTCGGAGCGTTCGGCCTCCAGAAGCCTGTTTTCAGCGGAGACGTTATTCATGAAGCCGACGGCCATAAAAAGAAGAACAGACAGCTCCTGCACCTTTGTGGGCGGCATCTGCGGAACCTCCTTAAGAAGCCGGATCAGCTCCGTCCGCGCTTCCTGAGTGAGCGGCAGATTGTCGGTGAGTTCACAGTCGATAAAGTCATGGAAATCCACCATCATAAACGGCCCCACGGTGATCTTGGCGGTACTTTTCACCTCGCCGATGATAGGGGAGACAAAGCAGGTCAGTCCCAGGGGGCAGAAATAAATATACTTCCCGCCGAAACGCTCCGCCTCAGTCATTCCATAGTTATGGGCGCGGATACAGTTCTCATGGGGAAGCCCCGCCGCCTCGCACAGCGTACAGCTTCCGCATCCCTTCCCATGTTCATAAAAAATATGTCCGGCCGTATCCGAAACCGTACAGCCAAGCCCTGTGGACACCGAAAAAGCCCGTGCGCACTCCTGGGCCAGCTTGTGATCAAACGTATCCTGCACCATTAAAGAAGCCTTCCTTTGTAAAATACCGTGTAATTGTTCTATAAATTTAAGTGATCGTTTTATAAATTCAAAGTAATCCTTCGATCCATCCATAGCACCAATATTGCTCTATCTGCATTATGCCCGTGAATTTTTGGTATGTCAAGGAAACAGGTCGGAAAATTACCAAAACGGGCGAATAACTACAAGGAAAAAGAAAAGGAGGATGCTATAATCAGGGCAAATAATGTAGTCATACTCAGTAAGGAGGATTTTTTTTATGGCTGTCTTGGAGGAAATTTCACAGAATCTGCAGAGAGGCAAAGCGAAGATAGTAAAGGAACTGGTACAGCAGGCGATTGATGAAGGAATCCCTGCGAAGGAGATCCTGGAGAAGGGACTTCTGTCCGGTATGGATATTATCGGGGAAAAATTCAAAAATAACGAAGTTTTTGTACCGGAGGTGCTTGTGGCGGCCCGCGCCATGAATATGGGAGCTTCCCTGCTTAAGCCTCTGTTAGCTGACGGGGACAATACCTCGGCCGGCAGGGTCTGCATCGGAACCGTACGCGGTGACCTGCATGACATCGGCAAGAACCTGGTAAAAATGATGATGGAAGGCAAAGGCCTGGAGGTTATCGATCTGGGAACGGACGTATCTCCTGAAACCTATGTGGAAACAGCGGTTTCCCAGAACTGCCAGATCATCTGCTGTTCCGCGCTTCTGACAACTACGATGTCAGTGATGAGCGATGTGGTAAAAGAAGCTGAAAAAGCCGGAATCCGTGATCATGTAAAAATTATGGTGGGAGGCGCGCCTGTAACGGAAGCCTTCTGCGAACAGATCGGCGCTGATAAATACACGGCCGATGCGGCAAGCGCTGCAGATGCTGCTGTGGAAATCTGCAGGAGCCTGGCAGGCTAAGGAAAACGGCAGACAGCGGGGGAACTATGGAAAAAGAAGCATTGAGAGAAGAAGTGCTGCGCCTGGGAGCTTACCGGGCGGAATTTATTGAGACGGAACGGATCGAGGCGGATGCTTCCTTCCGCAAGCTGTGCGAATCCAACGCCTGCGGCAATTACGGCAGGAGTTACATGTGCCCACCCGATGTGGGAGAGGTGGAAACCCTCATGGGCAGACTGAAGGATTATCGTCTCGCCCTTGTTTACCAGACAGTGGGAACGCTGGAGGACAGCTACGATTTTGAAGGAATGATGGAGGCCGGAAAACGGCATAATGACCTGGCGCAGCAGGTGCGGCGTCTGGCGGAACAGCTTGACTGTGAGAAGACGCTTCATCTTGGGGCCGGCGGCTGCAGGGTGTGTGACGTCTGCGGTAAAAAGACAGGCGACCCGTGCAGGCATCCGGAGCAGGCAATGTCTTCCCTGGAGGCCTATGGAATCAACGTTTCAACGCTGGCTGCGCAGTGCGGAATGCGCTATATCAACGGCAAGGATACGGTAACCTATTTCGGCGCCGTGTTCTTTTCATAAAGCCGGGAACCGGGAGGATGGAGTTCATGAGTAGAAATATGAAGCAATGGCTTGCGCAGTTAAGGGAAATGCCGGAAAAAAAGGCGCTCCCCGTTTTATCCTTTCCTGCTGTGCAGCTGATGGGAATCAGCGTAAGGGAACTGATTTCCGACAGTGACAGACAGGCGCAGGGAATGAAGCTGGTTGCGGACAGGACAGACGCCGCGGCAGCGGTGAGCCTGATGGATCTTTCGGTGGAGGCGGAGTGCTTCGGTGCGCCGATTTCCGTAAGCGATGATGAGGTGCCGACGGTAAAAAGCAGCGTCGTATCCACGCCGGAAGAGGTGGAAGCGCTTGCAGTGCCGGAAATCGGCGCCGGAAGGACGCAGATTTACATTGACGCCATTAAGAAAGCGGCAAAGATGATAGAAGACAGACCCGTGTTTGCCGGGATTATCGGGCCGTACTCCCTGGCGGGACGGCTTTTAGATGTGACGGAAATCATGTTTTATTGTTATGATGAACCGGAAATGGTGCAGCAGCTTCTGGATAAGGTGACGGAATTCCTGATTGCCTACGGACAGGCATATAAGGAAGCGGGAGCGGACGGCATCGTAATGGCGGAACCGCTGGCAGGCCTGCTTTCACCGGCGCTTGCGGAGGAATTTTCTGCGCCTTACGTCAAACGGATCGTGGAAGCGCTCCAGACGGATGATTTCCTTGTTATTTATCATAACTGCGGCAACAGCACCATCCAGATGATAGATTCCATCCTGGATACGGGCGCCGCGGCCTACCATTTCGGCAACGCCATCAATATGGCGGAAATGATGACCCATATCCCGCCAGATACCATAGCCATGGGAAATGTTGATCCTGCGGGACAGTTCCGGAACGGGACGCCGGAAAGCATCAGGGAGGAGACCTGGGCCATTATGGAGGCCTGCTGCAAATATCCTAACTTTGTCATTTCCTCCGGCTGTGATATCCCGCCGCTGTCCAAATGGGAAAATATCGACGCCTTTTTTGAAGCGGTGCAGGAATTCTACGAAAAAAAGCGGATGGCATGAGGATGCAGGACATGGAAAAGGTAACGGTAAACGGCCGGATTTTTCAGACGGAAAAAGGAACGGTGCTGGCAGATGTCCTCCGGGAAGCCGGAGGTTTGAAAATGCCCTGCGCAGGGAAGGGAATCTGCGGCAAATGCAGAGTCCGGGCGTCAGGGCTGCTCAGCGAACCGGATGAAACGGAAATAAAGAAGCTTACCAGGGCGGAGCGTGAAAACGGCATCCGCCTTGCCTGTCGTACCCGGGTGCTGGGAGAATGTGAGGTGTCCTTTGAAGAGGAGGCTACGCGCCAGACTCCGGAGGAAGCGCTTTTGGGGCTTCAGCCTGTGAGGCCTTTGTTTGAAGGGCTGGGCGCTGCGGTGGATATCGGTACGACGACGCTGGCGGCGGTGCTGTTTGATAAAAACGGCTTCCGGGCCAGGGCCGGGGCGGATAATCCCCAGTCTGTTTTCGGAGCGGATGTGATTTCCCGGATGGAAAAAAGCATGGCAGGGGAGCGGGAGGCGCTGGCCCTGTGTATCAAATCGGGGCTGATGTCCCTTTTGGAGGAGCTGGCAAATAAAGGCGGCTGTTCCCCGGCAGATATCGATACTTTGGTGCTGACCGGAAATACGGCCATGCTTTATTTTTTTACCGGAAGGGATCCTTCCGCCCTTTCCCATGCGCCCTTTGCTGCAGACTGGCTGGCCGGGGAATGGCTGACGGCGGAGCAGCTGGGTCTGCCGGGGATACAGGCGAGGGCCTGGCTGCCGCCCTGTGTGTCCGCTTTTGTGGGAGCGGATATTACCACGGCCATGCTCAGCGTACGGACGGAAAAGCCCGGAAATGACCGCCTTCTTGTGGATATCGGAACGAATGGGGAGATTGTGCTGTGGAGACAGGAAGGAATTTTCTGCTGTTCCACAGCGGCAGGTCCGGCCTTTGAAGGGGCGGGGCTGAAGATGGGAATGCAGGGAACGGACGGCGCAGTTGCCCATGTGCGGGTGACGGAGAACGGGCTTGCGGCTGAGGTGATAGGCGATAAAGAGCCGATAGGCATCTGCGGCAGCGGCGTCATTGATGCGGTGAGCTGCCTGCTGCAGACGGAGGATCTGGATGAAACCGGCTATCTGGAGGATGAGGAAGCGGTGATTGCCGGGGAGGTCCGCCTGTTCCAGGAGGACATAAGAAAGGTCCAGCTTGCCAAAAGCGCTATCTGTGCCGGAATCAAAACCATGCTGCACCGGACGGGCATGCAGACGTCGGAGCTGCAGGAGCTGTTGGTTGCAGGGGGCTTTGGCAGCTTCATCCATCTGGAGAATGCGATTGCCATCGGGCTTTTGCCGGAGGTGGAATTGGGAAAAATTACGGTGACGGGAAATGCGGCGCTTATGGGAGCGGCCATGCTGCTGCTGGATAAGGAAAAGCTGCCAGAGGCGGAGCGGCTGGCAGCGGCGGCACAGACTGTGGATCTGGCGTCGGATGCTTTCTTCAAAGAATGTTATATGGAAGGAATGCTTTTTTAAAAGCGCTTGTAACTGTTGGATTCTTTCACAGTTACAAGCGTTTTACTACTAAATGGGGATTATAAAATGACGAACAGAGAGAGATTTATACGGACCTTAAAATGCGAGCCTATCGGCGGCCAGGTGCCCACCTTTGAGCTTGTCTTTTTCCTGACCATGGAGGCCTTCGGCAAGGTGCATCCCTCCCACCGTTTTTATGAGCAGTGGAACCAGATGAGTTACCGGGAGCGCAGCCTTCATATGAATGAAATGGCCCAGCTTTATATCGATACGGCAAAAAGATATGGCCACAGCGCTATTTTTATCCATCCCAATCCCGGGGACGTTGAGAATATCCAGTGGCTGCTGGAGCTGATCCGGGAAAAAAGCGGGGATGAATATTACATAATGATGCACGGCGACCCCACCTGGGCCATTCCTGACGGAGAAAATATGATGGAATTTTCGGCCAGAATGTTTGATGAGCCGGAGAAACTGAATGAGGAGAGCAGGATCAGGGTAGAGCAGTCCCTGGAGCTTGCCGCAAAGCTGGATGAAAAAGGGCATCTTCTGGACGGTTTTGCGCTTTGTTCGGATTACTGCTTTAATGTGAATCCGTTTTTCAGCCCGGATTCCTTTGATGAACTGATAGGGCCTTTCCTGAAGGAGGTCATTGCGGAGTACCGGAAGCTGGGGTATTATACCATCAAGCATACGGACGGGAATATCATGCCGATTCTGAAGCAGATCGCTGACTGCCGGCCGGACGCCATCCATTCCCTGGATCCCCAGGGAGGCGTTTCCATCCCTGAGGTGCGTAAGATTGTGGGGCCGGATATTGCGCTTGTGGGCAACGTTAACTGCGGGCTTCTGCAGACGGGCACTGATGAGGAATGCCGCGCGGATGTGCTGCGCGCGCTGCGGGAAGGCATGGCGGCGGGCAGGGGATATATTTTTTCCACCTCCAACTGCGTTTACACAGGCCTGCCGCTGGAACGGTATGAAATGATGATGGAGCTGTGGAGGCAGTACGGCAGTTATGATGCTTATGAAAAAAATCTGAAACAGTAAAAAAGGCGGCTGAGTAACGGCTTAAAAATCCTGTGTGAAGTATCGCGTGAAGTCGCCCCTCTTGTAAATGTACCGTCGGTCGGCTAAAATGGAGCTATCGATGACGGGGAGGGGAATGCTATGGATATGGAAACCTGGTTTGCGCCGGCCATTGAAATGGGGCGGCTGGTCCGGCAGTACCGGATTGCGCAGGAGGACGAAAAAGAGGAACTGGAGCGCCGGATCCAGAACTCCGCGTATATCTCCCGGTTAAATACGATGCAGAGCTTTAACAGCGTGGATTTTTTACGGGGGATAGTGGAGGAACAGAAGGTGAACTTCATCAAACGGGATTTTTTCCTGAATCCCGCGACGCCTTCCTTCGGCGGGGAGGGGGAGGCCCACTACCAGCTGAGCTATCACAGACATGATTATATGGAATTTATTTTCGTGCTGCGGGGAAGCTATGTCCAGTCCATCAACGGCGTGCTGCACCGGCATCAGGCGGGGGATGTATGTATGCTCAATCCCAATGTGATCCACAGGGACGAGGTGTCAGGACCGGAGGACAGGGTGCTGTTTATGGGGCTGTCCACAGGCTTCCTGAAAGGGGAGCTGGCTCGCTTTTTTGCCCCGCATCCGGAGATCGCGGCGTTTATGGAGAATCAGTTCGGGCGCACGGATCAGCAGTATATTCTGTTCCACAGGGAGGATTTTTCCCCGGTGGAGGGGCTTTTGGAACAGATTGTGGAGGAGGATGAACGAAAGCTGCCCGGACATCATCTGGTGATCAAGGGGTATCTGGTCCGCCTGTTCGGGCTTCTGGCGGAGAACCACGGTTATACCTGCCACTATCAGAGCCGGAAGGAAATCGAGGAAAACCTTCTGGCGGAAATACTGAACTATATGCAGGAGCATCTGGATACGGTCAACCGGACGGAGCTGGCAGCCTTCTTCCATTTTAACCCGGATTACCTCAACCGTTTCCTGTTGCAGAAAACCGGGGAAAATTATTCCTCCCATCTGCGTTTTATGCGCCTGCAGGCGGCTGCGGAGCAGCTGAAGGCCACGGATAAGAGTGTGAATGAAATCATCAGGGAGCTGGGTTTTTCCAATAAGGGGCATTTTAACCGGATGTTCAGAGAAAAATACGGCATGCTGCCGGGAGCCTATCGGAAGGCATGGGAAAATTGAATAACATATGTCGTTAAAATGAGCGGATACTATTCAGGAAGTCTGAAATGGTAACCGCTCTTTCTTTTTGCATCTGTTCATGTTACTGAAAAAATGGAAAACGACTGCTATATTGTATGTATGAAATGCACAAAACAAAGAAGGAGGGGACTATGGACAAGATTGCATTTTTAGGTGCCGGCAGCACGGTTTTTGCGAAAAACGTGCTGGGGGACTGTATGCTGACAGGGCCGCTGCAGGAATTTGAATATGCGCTGTACGATATCGATATGCAGCGTCTGGAGGAGTCCTGGCAGATGCTGTCCAACATCAACCGGAACTCTAACGGCGGCAGGGCGCGGATCGTAAAATATACGGACCGCATGGAAGCGCTGCGGGGAGCCAGGTATGTGATCAATGCCATCCAGGTAGGCGGCTATGAGCCTTGTACGGTGACGGATTTTGAAATCCCGAAAAAATACGGCCTGCGCCAGACCATCGGGGATACAGTGGGAATCGGCGGGATTTTCAGGGCGCTGCGCACCATTCCGGTGATGCTTGATTTTGTCAGGGATATGGAAAAGGCCTGTCCGGATGCGCTGTTTTTAAACTACACCAATCCCATGGCGATACTGACCATGGCGATGTGCAGGGCATCCTTCATACAGACGGTGGGAATCTGCCATTCCGTACAGGTCTGTGTGCCGCAGCTGCTATACAGGCTGGGGCTGCCCCAGGATCATGTGAAGTACAAAATTGCGGGAATCAACCATATGGCATGGCTGCTGGAAATCACGCGCAACGGAGAGGATTATTACCCGCAGATCAAACAGAGGGCCGAAGAGGGGCCGATCCTCAAACCGTATACCAGGGAAATGCTGAAGGATTATCCCCAGCTGCTTTACCCGGAATATGATTTCACCCCGGACAGACACGATGATCTGGTGCGCTTTGAAATCATGAAGCAGTTTGGCTGCTATGTGACGGAGTCCAGTGAACATAATGCGGAGTTTATGCCTTATTTCATCAAGAAGGCTCATCCGGAGCTGATTGAAAAGTACCAGATTCCGCTGGATGAATACCCGCGCCGCTGCCGCATCCAGATTGAACACTGGAAGCAGCTGAAAAACAATCTGGTGAATGATGAAAACCTGATCCACCAGCGCACGCATGAATATCCGTCCTACATTCTGGAAGCGCTGGAAACGGGCAGGCCGTTTACCTTTGCGGGGAATGTGATGAATGAAGGGCTGATTGACAATTTGCCGAAGGACTGCTGTGTGGAGGTTACCTGCGCAGCCGGGCAGGGAGGCATCCAGCCGTGCCATGTGGGAAGCCTGCCCCATCAGCTGGCGGCCCTGAATATGGGCAATATCGGCCTGCAGCAGCTGACAGTGGACGCGGCGCTCACCGGCAGCAGGGAGGCCATATACCAGGCGGCCATGCTGGATCCCCATACGGCGTCGGAGCTGACGATTGACGAAATACGCAGCCTGGTGGATGAGCTGATAGAGGCGCATGGCAGCTGGCTGCCGGAATATCATTAAACAATAGAGAGGGAGGAATAACTCATGGGAAAAACTGCAGCAGTAAATGGAAACGGCGTGGCTGACACCAAACCGGCCAAGCGGAAAAATATGGCTTCCAACAAGGAGGTTCTGGGGCATGCGCTGGGAGGCGTGGGGCAAAATACGGTTTATGCGCTCTGGAGCGGCTTCATCACCGCTTTTTATACGGATGTATTCGGCATGAACCCGGCAATTATGGCAGGAATTTTCCTGTTTGCCAGAATCTGGGACGGCATCAATGATCCGATGATGGGAATTATCGCGGACCGCTCCAAAAGCCGGTTCGGGCGCTACCGCTGCTGGCTTCTGCGTATGCCGCCGGTGGTTGCGGCATGCCTTGTACTGAACTTTACCGTACCTAATTTCGGGCCTACGGGAAATATTATTTATGCGGCAATCACGTATATCATTATGGGAATGGCCTTCACCAGCGTGGATATTCCCTACTGGAGCCTTCCGGCGGCCATGACCAGCGATCCGGAGGAGCGAACCAAGATTTTCACCACGGCGACCCTGGGGACCAACCTTGCAAATACCGTCGGCAACATGCTTATCCCTATCCTGCTTGTGGCCTTCGGCGGTACGGGAAGCGCCCATGCCTATTTTATGACGGCGCTGATCTTTGCGGTAGTGGGCTGTGTGCTGTACCTGACCTGCTTTGGCATGGTAAGGGAGCATGTGGAAGCGCCTACGGAAAAATTCAGCTTTGCGCTTGCCTTTAAATCCCTTTTTACCAATAAGCCGCTGTTCTGCATTATGATTACCAATCTGGTAATCAACCTAGCCTTTATCATGAAAATGACACTGAATTATTATTACACCACCTATACGTTGGGGGATGTGAAGCTGATGAGCTTAATGAGCCTGATCACCCTGCCCAGCATCCTGCTGGGGACCGTGGCGGCTCCCTTCCTGACGAAGGCCCTGGGAAAGAAAAAGACGCTGCTGGGCCTGATGATAGCCAATCTTGCGGTAAGCGCTGTTTTTTATCTGGTAGGCTATCACAACATCACGCTGGTGCTCGTTATGGGCGCGCTGCAGATTCTGTTCGTGGGGGCGGCCTTCGTGGTTATCAGCTCCATGACGGCGGATACCATCGAATACGGCGAGTGGAAAACAGGCCAGCGTAACGAAGGTGTTATCACCTCCACCCGTACCCTCATTACCAAAATCGCTTCCGCGCTGGTAGGCGTGGCTGTTGCCGTGGTTCTGTCCATGACAGGCTATGTGCCCAATGTAGAGCAGACCGAACATACCATGAATGCCTTTCATTTTGTGGTATCCTTCCTGCCCGGCATCGTTATGATGATTGGGGCGATTCCCATGTTCTTCTATACTCTGACTGAGGAACGCCATGCGAAGATCGTAGCCGAGCTGAAGGAACGCAGGGAGGAAAAGGAAAACGGGACAAATAACTGAAAATAGGGTATTGTATTCATATAGGAATATATAGGTAAGAAAGGCTGGCGGCGGAAGCAAAGCCGGCCTTTCGGAAATGGAGGAGGAAAATGCAGCAGAAAATTCCGCTGAACTATGACTGGCTTTACAAACCGGATTTTGTGCCGGAGGACATAAAATGCACACCGGAGGACGTGGGGTATGAGACGGTGGATCTGCCCCATACCAATAAGATGCTTCCCCTGAATTACTTCAGTGAAACTGAATATCAGTTCGTCAGCTGCTATAAGAAGCTGCTGGAAATCCCGGAAGAGTGGCAGGGAAAATCCATTTTTCTGGAATTTGAGGGAGTCATGCTGGCCTGTGATGTTTACTGCAACGGGATTTTGGCGGGCAGGCATGAGGGCGGCTATACGCCCTTTACCGTGGAGCTTACCGGGGCAGTGCGCTTTGGGGAGGAAAACATACTTGTTGTCCGCGTGGATTCCAGGGAGCTGGGAGGCATCCCTCCCTTTGGGAATGTGGTGGATTATCTGACCTACGGCGGCATTTACCGGGAGGTATGGCTGTACGCCGCAGGGCCGGTGCGGCTGGAGCGACTGTGGCTTGACTGCCCTGATCCGCTGGAGGAGGTGAAAACCTTACACTGCGCCTGTGATATTACTTGCGACCATGCCTGGGAGGGAATTTTGGAGCTTACGCTGTTTTCCCCGGAGAACTGCGTGGCCGGGAATTGGGAGGGAGAGATTTCCCTGAAGCCCGGCACACAGAAAATCCCGGCGGCTCTTGAAGGGCTTACGGATATTTCCTTATGGGATACGCAGCATCCGGTCCTTTACCGGGCGGAGGCAAAGCTGAAGGAGAAGGAGAGCGGAAGCTGCGTCAGCCTGAGCAGCAGCCGTTTCGGCTTCAGGCAGGCCCGGTTTACACCGGAAGGATTTTTCCTGAACGGCGTGAAATGCAAACTCATCGGCCTGAACCGCCATCAGTCATGGCCCTATGTTGGCTATGCCATGCCGGAGCGGATACAGCGCCGGGATGCGCAGCTTCTGCGCCGGGAGCTGGGCTGCAATGTGGTTCGCACCAGCCATTATCCCCAGTCCAGGCATTTCCTGGATGCCTGCGACGAGCTGGGACTGCTGGTAATGGAGGAGATTCCGGGCTGGCAGCACATCGGGGATGAGGATTGGAAGCAGCATTCCCTGGAGGATTTGAAGGCTATGATCACGCGGGATTATAACCGGCCTTCCATTATTTTGTGGGGCGTAAGGATCAATGAATCCCAGGATGATCATTCCTTTTACGAAAGGACCAATGCGCTGGCCCGCGCCATGGATCCTGGCCGGCAGACCGGAGGGACCAGGTATATTCAGCGAAGCGAGCTTTTGGAGGATGTGTATACATATAATGATTTTACCCATGACGGGGGAAAAACGGTATTCCGGCCGCAGAAGGAAACCACAGGGCTGGACAGGGCGGTGCCTCTGCTTGTGACGGAGAGCAACGGGCATATGTACCCCACAAAGCGTTTTGACCAGGAGGCGCGGCTGACGGAGCATGCGCTGCGGCATCTGCGGGTAATAAACGAAAGCCTGGGCCGGGAGGATCTGGCAGGCGGCATCAGCTGGTGCGCTTTTGACTATAATACCCACGGCAGCTTTGGTTCAGGGGATAAAATCTGTTATCACGGCGTTTTTGATATGTTCAGGAACCCCAAATACGCGGCCTTTGCCTATGCGTCACAGAAGGAACCGGAGAAGGGACCAGTGCTTGAGCCTGTTACGCTGGTAAGCCGTGGGGAAAGGGACGGAGGAGGCATGGTGCCCTTTTATGTCCTGACCAACTGTGATTATGTGAGGGTTTATAAAAATGGGAAAAAGGTATCGGATTTTTATCCACGCAAGGAGGAATTCCCCCATCTGAAGCACCCTCCCGTCATGATTTTCCATTTGATGGAGGAAGAGCTGCTGGCTGATTTCTCCGAAGAAGACAGAAGAGGACTTACCGCATTCCTGGAAAAAAAGGTGACTGAAGGGACGCTTACCGCCATGCAGCAGGAGGATTATATATTCCTTTCCAGTCTGGCGGCGCGTTACAACAGGGAAATATCGGGGCTTATCGGCATGGTGATCAAATCCGCAGGCGGCTGGGGAGAAACGGAAAACAATCTGGTGCTGGAGGGATGGCTTGGGGACCGCATCGTATGCAGAAGGGAAGTGGGAGAATGCCGGTATGCCGCCGGAATCACCGCCAGGGCTGACGATTCCGTCCTGTACGCAGACGGCGATACCTATGACGCCACCCGTATTACGGTGAAGGCGGTGGACAATATGGGAAATCTGCTGCCCTTTACCCAGGAATGTGTGGAAATCCAACTGGACGGCCCTGCCAGGCTGCTGGGCCCTGCACGGTTCCCCCTTACCGGAGGCGTATCCTCCTTCTGGATCAGGACGGTGGGAAAGACCGGCACGGTGCGGATTGGCGTGTTAGGGGTGGAAAGCCGGACGGAATGTACGGTTGATGTGAAATAGAGGAAACCGGGATAAGTACAAAGCTATGGTGTAAGATGGCTGCTTGGCTTGTTGCCCGCGGGAATAAACACATCAATTCAACCTCCTCATGAAGGGGACACCTCTTTGTATGTTATGTCTATTGAAAGTTGGTCTGAACCTGTATATTATACAAGATAGATGGGGGACTTGATGTCCCTTATAGGCTTCGTCAACGGCTTTTTCCAAGCGGTTAAACCGCGTAACAAGGGATGCCGGTTTCCCTTTGGGATTATCCTGCGCCATGGGAACAGAAATTTTCAGAGAAAAAGAAGGTGGAAAAATGAAACAGAGCCAACTGCTGGACCGTATCCCCTGGAGCATCTGGGGCGTCGTCCTGCGCAACTGGAGTACGCTGCTGTGCTTTGAAGTATTTTATCGTATTTTCGGTTTCGAGATATTATTCCCATGGCTCCGCCGCCTGATAAGTCTGCTGCCCGGATTGACAGGCGCGCCCTATCTTGGACAAAACAATATTTTATCCGTTTTCCGGCACCCCATATCCTTCATCCTGGTTCTATTCGTCGTCCTGCTGGCTGCGTTGTTTGTCTATTTTGAAATCGCAGCCCTCTTTATCTACTGTGAGAAGGGCTGGCGGCGAGAACCCCTTACCGTGTGGGGCCTTACAAAAGAGACGGCGCTTCAAATTTGGAACCTGCTGCCGCCAAAGCGGCTGGCAGTGTTTCTTCTTCTGCCGCCTATGACCCTTTCTGTCTTTGCGCTTACCAGCGGATACCTTCAAAAGGTAAAAGTTCCCGAGTTCATCCTGGAATTTTTGAAGGGGGAACCGGCGCTTTTCCTACTGTTCTCCGCTGTGGTCATCCTGTCTCATCTTCTCCTGCTTACCTATCTATACGGATTCCCATTCCTGCTCTTTGAGAAGGAGACCTTTTTAAGCTCCTGGCAGAAGAGCTTTCGGCTTCTGCGGAATAAGAAACGGCGCACTGCGAAAGAGATCGCAGCCTATCTCCTGCTTCTGGTTTTGACGGTGATTGTATTCGTGTTCTCCGTCATAATGCTTACAGCGCTCAGAGTCAGATGTTTCTTCCCGCCGGAAGATGCGCGTAGTCAATTCCAAACCTTGATTTCAACCGCCGATGATCTCTGGACGTCCTTTTCCGGCGCTTTTTTGTCAGCCTTTCTCTGTGCGGTGATGGTGAGCCTGTACCACGAGCGGAGAGAGGATATTCGCCCCCGGCGGGAAAGGGGGAAGCTCACCTGGAGGAACGCTGCCTTTCGGGCAGCAGTACTGCTGGGGACCTTGCTGCTGGTCACGCTTTTCAGTGAGACAGAAGTCGGCGGATGGCGTAGGTACACGCCGGAACAGGCAACGGAGGTGGTAGCGCACCGGGCGGGCGCCGGCTTTGCGCCGGAGAATACAGTATCAGCCTTGAAGCAGGCCGCAGAGGATGGGGCGCATATGGCTGAAATCGATGTGCAGCAGCTCAAGGACGGCACCCTCATTGTTATGCATGATACCAACTTTCTGCGGACTGCCGGGGTGGACCTGCCGGTCTGGGATGCCGAATTCAGCGACTTGGAACGGATGAATGATGCTTTGTCTTTTGGCGGCGCTGTAACGAAAAAAATGATTCCTACTCTGGCTCAGATGCTTTCGGCGGCTAAAGGGCATATTCAATTAATGATCGAACTCAAATCCACCGGCCATGAGACGGACTTAGTGGAACAGACCCTCGCTCTTATTAAAAAGTATGATATGGGCCGACAGTGTGTCATCGCTTCTATGGAGATGGGCATTCTGGAAAAGGCCAAGTCCCTGAATCCCAGGATTGGAACAGTCTATATCTCCGCACTGCTGCTTACCGATCAGTATAACCTTAAAGACATCGATGCCTACAGTTTAGAGGTTAGCTCCCTGAACGCCGAGCTGGTGTATCAGGCCCACTTGCAAGGGAAAAAGGTGTATGCCTGGACGGCCGACACCGAAAAATCCATTGACGCCATCCTATATATTCAGGCGGACGGCATCGTGACAGACAACGTCCCTCTGGCCTTTTCCCGTATCCGGGGGGAGGGCAAAAATAGTGTTTTCAATATGTTGACAGATTTTTTGTTTCCGGTTGACTAATCATGCGCGCCAGGCTGTTCTCTGCGACGCGGTGCGGAATTAAGCTCCGTGCACCAGGAAGTATTAGAAAACCTTGGTAGGAGTCTGTGAGAAAATGTGGTGGCAACAGGCAGCCGGCCGCACGCGCGTCGATTTTATTTCTGCGATTTACAGTATTGATATACCAGGGCATTGCCGCTTCGGGTATTACCAATGCCAAAATATTGAAAAATTTACTTATTTCTGGGGGTTGGGTTAACAAATGTTTAACAAATCCATGGTAAACTAAAATCAAGCTGAAAAATCGTTTTTTCAATTCAAGCACAAAAAGCACCCAACCCATCCGGCCCGGCCGGATGCAAAGCAGGAGGGATTTCCATGGTAAAAATACTCGTTGCGGAGGATGATGAGAAACTGAACAAGGCGGTGAGCAGATACTTAAGCAGCAGGGGCTACCAGGTTTTCAGCTGCATGAATGGAGAGGATGCGCTGGAGCTGTTGGCGGGGCAGATGGTGGATATGGTAATTTCCGATATCATGATGCCGGAAATGGACGGCTTTGCGCTGGCGGATTCCATCCGGCAGCTGGATAAGGCCATTCCCATCCTTTTTATGACGGCGCTTGATGATATTGATTCGAAAAAGAAGGGCTTCCGCCTGGGGATTGATGATTATATGGTTAAGCCCATTGATTTTGACGAGCTGCAGATGCGGGTGGAGGCGCTTTTGCGGCGGGCCAATATAACCATGGAGAAAAAACTGGTCGTGGGAAGCCTGACGCTGGACGCCGATGAAATGACCGCTTATGTGGACGGGGCGGAGGTGCCCCTGACGGTCAGGGAATTCCAGGTGCTTTACAAGCTGCTCTCCTATCCGAAGAAAACCTTTACCAGGGCGCAGCTGATGGATGAATTCTGGGGCTATGAAACGGAATCGGATTCCCGGACGGTGGATGTATATATTACGAAGCTGCGCAGCAAGTTCAGGGGCTGCGATGCCTTTGAAATCGCCACAGTCCATGGCCTGGGCTATAAGGCGCTGGTACGAGGAGCAAAAGTATGAAAGACAAAAGGATGGGGCAGGGGAAAAGAACAGCCGGCAGAGGGAAGAAAAGGGGCAGCCTTTTTTCCCTGCGCCAGTATCTGATATTTTTTTCCCTGGCCGTGTTTATCTGCTCTGCGAATCTGGCGCTGTACGCCAGCACGGTGAAGACCTACGGCAACGATCTGCAGGATAAAAGAGTGGCGGGGTATATTATTGTGAACCTGCTGTTTGTGAGCCTGCTGATGAGCCTGATTGACGGCATCCGCAGAAAATTTACCGTGGAAATACCCATTCGTACCATTGTGGAAACCGTTGACAGGATTTCCCGGGGCAGCTTCGGCACCCAGGTTCCCCCTTCATATGCAAACCGGATTCATGAATATGATGAAATTATAGAAGGAATCAACAAGATGTCCCTGGAGCTGAAAAGCATGGAGACGCTGAAAACGGATTTTGTGTCCAACGTATCCCACGAAATCAAGACCCCCCTGGCCATCATCCAGAATTATGCCGCCATCCTGCAAAGCGAGGGGCTGACAGAGGAAGAAAGGCTGGAATATACCCGGACGATTGCGGATGCCTCCAAACGGCTTTCCCTTCTGGTCAGCAATATCCTGAAGCTGAACCGGCTGGAAAACCAGGAAATCTTTCCGGAAAATACCCGGGTTAACGTTGGAGAGCAGCTCCGCCGCGTGCTTCTGTCCTACGAAGAGGCCTGGAATAGCAAGAATCTGGAGGTGGAGGCAGAGATTGAGGACGCCGTGATCCGGGGAGATGAGAACCTGCTGGAAATCGTCTGGAGTAATCTGATTTCCAACGCCATAAAGTTTACCGGCGAAGGGGGAAGCATCGGGGTTTCCTTAAAACAGGGGCCGGACTTCATAGAAGTCACCGTCAGGGACACGGGCTGCGGTATGGATGAGGCAACGGGCAGGCATATATTTGATAAGTTTTATCAGGGGGATACTTCCCATGCCAAGGAAGGAAACGGCCTGGGGCTGGCCATGGTGAAGCGGGTGGCGGATATCCTGCAGGGGGATATTTCCGTGGAAAGCAGATTGGGAGAGGGAAGCGCATTTACGGTCAGATTTAAAAAAGGAGAAAGACGATGAACGTTCAACAGGAAAAGCAGGAATTTCATTTCAGCTATTCTGCCGGGCAGAGCAGGGAAATCCGCCAGGAGGTGGAGCGGATACGAAGCGGCTATGCGGAGGATGGGAAGGATAAGCTGAATCGGGTAAGGCAGCTGGATAATAAAACAAAACAGCCTGCGCTTGTATTTGCCCTCCTTTTTGGAATCGGCGGGATGCTGCTGCTTGGCGGCGGCATGAGCATGGTGATGGTGTGGAAGCATATGGCGTCAGGCATCGCAGTGGGCGTTGCCGGGTGCCTTCTGATGGCGGCGGCTTACCCCGGACATCAGTATATGCTGAAAAAGGAGAAGGAGAAGTATAAAGACGAAATACTCAGGCTTTGCGACGAGCTTCTGCAGGAGCGGGATTTGTAAACAGGCAGAAAAAAGGGCCGCGGCGGCAAAATAATGATTGCACGCCGCGGCCTCTTCTATATAAATGTGTGCGGGACGGACAAAGCGGCTTTATTCCCCCATCTGGGTCCGGTACATCCCGGCATACCTGCCGTTTAACGCCATCAGTTCTTCATGGGTGCCCTTTTCCGCGATCCGGCCGTCTTCTATCAGCAGGATGAGATCCGAATCCCGGATGGTAGAAAGCCGGTGGGCGATAATAAAGGAAGTCCGTCCACGGGTGATGGTGAGCATGGCCCGGCGGATTCGCTGTTCCGTTACCGTATCCACGGAACTGGTGGCCTCATCCAGAATCAGAATCGGCGCTTCCTGCAGTACGGCGCGGGCGATGGTGAGAAGCTGGCGCTCCCCCTGGCTCAGGGCGGCGCCTCCCTGGGTGAGTATCGTATCATAGCCCTGGGGCAGCCGGCGGATGAAGGAATCGGCGCCGGCGGTTTGGGCCGCGGCCAGGATGCGTTCCGGCGAAACATCCTTATTCCCGTAGCTGATATTGTCCCGGACACTCATACCAAACAGCGACGTATCCTGAAGCACCACGCCGAAGGTGCGGCGCAAATCCTGCAGCCGGTACTGCCGCAGATCACGGCCGTCTAACAGGATGCTGCCGCTGTTGACGTCATAAAAACGGGTCAGCAGGTTGATGAGCGTGGTTTTTCCCGCGCCGGTGGAGCCGACCACCGCCACACGGGTCCCGGCGGGCACGCGGAAGCTCACGTCCTTCAGGACCGGCTCCTTTTCCTGATAGCCGAAGGTGACATGGGAAAATTCCACTTCCCCGCGGGGAGCCGCAAGCGGCAGCGCGTCCGGCGTATCCACAGGCTCCGGTTCCTCCTCCAGGATTTCAAAGATACGTTCCGCGCCTGCCACTGCTGTCTGAAAATTATTGTATATATTCGCTATGTCAACAAAGGGCCTGGAAAACTGCCTGGAATACAGCAGGAAGCTGGAAATCAGCCCCACGCTGATCCTGCCGTAAGCCGCCAGGATACCGCTGATGACCGCCACAATGACAAAATTCAGGTTGTTGATCACATTGGTGAGGGGCATGAGGAAGCCGGACCAGATCTGCGCCTTTGTAGCTACCTGGCAGAGCCTGGCGTTGCTTTCCTCGAACTGCGCCGTCATTTCCGCCTCCCGGCCAAAGGCCTTTACCATGTTCAGGCCGGAAATGCTTTCCTCCACCTGGCCGTTTAATTTTCCCAGAATCTGCTGCTGCGAGGCGAACAGCCTGCGCGTATGCTTGGTGATGGTGCGGGTCAGCAGGAAGATGAGCCATACGGATAAAAAGGCAATGCAGGTCAGCAGCGGGCTCAGCCAGAGCATAATGCACAGTATGCCTATAATCGTAAAACCGTAGGTCATCAGCTGCGTAAGCGAGTCTGAAATGGTGGTGCTGATATTGTCCACATCGTTGGTCAGGCGGCTCATCAGCTCGCCGTGCTGCCGGCTGTCAAAGAAGGAGAGCGGCAGTGCCTTCATTTTTTCAAACAGCGTGTTGCGGATGTGAAGAATAATCCTCTGTCCGATGGCCGCCATGAAAAACTGCTGTAAAAACCGTACCAGCCAGTCCGTCACGTAAAGCGCGGCCAGCAGGATCAGGAGCCGCAGCGCGGGATTCCCTGTATCAATGGCGGTTACGGCCGTTCCGATCAGGAGGGGTGAGAGTATGGTGGAAGCGCTGGAGGCTGCGGAAAGCGCAAGCAGCCAGCCAAGCCCTTTCCGCTGGCCCTGCGTCAGCTCCCACAGCCTGCGCAGGGTTCCTTTCATATCCTTCGGCTTTACCACCGGCTTGCCACGCTGGCCTTTCCCGAAGGAGGAGGGCGGCGGTGCCATTTCCCTACTCATGCCGGTCACCTCCAATCTGTGAAGTATAAATTGCCTGATATACCGGGCAGCTATCAAGCAGCTCCCGGTGGGAGCCAAAGCCCATGACCCTGCCGTCCTCCAGGCAGAGGATCCGATCCGTGCGCATAACCGTGGAAATCCGCTGGCTGATGAGCAGAACCGTCATGCCCGCGCACTGCTTGCGCAGCATGGAGAGCACAGAGGCCTCCGTGGTGGCGTCCAGGGCACTGGTACAGTCGTCAAGAATGAGGATACGCGGATTTTTCAGCAGGGCGCGGGCAAGGGAAAGCCGCTGCTTCTGCCCGCCGGAAAGATTGACGCCGCCCTGGCCGAGGTTCGTTTCATAGCCGTCGGGAAAGCCTTGCACGAAGGCATCTGCACAGGCGATTTGGGCCGCCCGTTTTAGTTCCTCCTGTGTGGCATCCGGCTTCCCCCAGCGGAGGTTTTCCGCAATGGTGCCGGAAAACAGCAGCGCTTTCTGGGGAACTACGGCGATTTCGGCCCGCAGCTTTTCCTGGGACAGCTGCGTAACATCCACGCCGTCCACCAGCAGCGTCCCCGAGGAAGCGTCATAAAAACGGGGCACCAGATTTACCAGCGTGGATTTCCCGGAGCCTGTCGGCCCGATGATCCCTATGGTTTCACCCGGCGTGGCCGTAAAGGTCACATGCTCTAAGGCAGGCTCCGGCGTACCGGCATAGGCGAAGGTCACGTCGCAGAAGGAAATGCTTCCCTCTCCGGCGGGGGATTTGGCCTGAGGCGCCTGCTTCTGTGCAGGCTCCTCCGTAAGGATTTCCCGGACACGGCCGGCGGAAGCGACGGCGCGCACCGCCGTATTCAGGATATTGGAAACCATGCCCAGGGAAAAAAGCACCTGGGTCATGTAGTTGACCGAAGCCATCAGCCGCCCGATCTGTCCGTTATCCTGGCTGCCGGACAGCCAGAGCAGGACCACGATGCCCGCATTTACCGTCAGATTGATCAGCGGCGAAAAAACGGCGGCCACCCGCATGGCGGATACACCGGCATCGGCAAAATCTTCCGCGGCAGTCCGGAATTTTTCCCCTTCCTGCTCCTGGGCACAGAAGGCCTTGACCACCCGTACGGAGGATAAAAATTCGCGGCTGACCTCATTGAGCCGGTCCAGCTTACGCTGCAGCCGCCCGAACCTGGGATAGCCAAATCCCATATTGGCCGCTATCAGCAGAAAGGAGATACATAAAATTAAGATCATCATGGGAATCTGTTTCGGTGTCTGGAGAATGATCAGAGCGATTGCGCCGATGCAGGTAATGGGAGCCTTCATCATAATGCGCATGCTGCCGTTGATGAAATTCTGAATCTGTGTCACATCATTGGTGATACGCGTAATGATGGAAGATGGCTGCAGTCGGTCAATATTTTCAAAAGAAAGGGTCTGGACTTTCCTGTAAATATCGCTGCGCATTTCCATGCTGATTTGCTGGGAGGTGCGGCTGGCATAAATGTTGCGCATCACGGCGCCAAGGGCGCCCAGGGCGGCGATTCCCAGCATCATTGCGCCGTACATCAGTATTTTGGAGATGCTTTGTCCTTTAACCCCGTTGTCCACGATGTAGGACATGAAGGTGGGCTGCATCAGATCCGCCAGCGTTTCCAGGCTCAGGAAAAAAAGAGCCGTGGCAAACATACCGATATGCCGCCGGATATAAGTCAGGATCAGATTCATAAAGCTGCCTTTCCGATGCGGCATCTATAGGAGTGTCGTGCGCATCTTATCATAGTTTTTATTTTATATACGGAGAACCGTTCGTGTCAAGAAAGAAACGCACACAAAAAACTGCCGTGTACATAAAAAACTGCCGCTGCGGATCCAGATGAAAGTATTCCGGGCAGATAAAAATATTCCGGGCACGCAATATTATTCCGGACACACAATATTATTCCGGACAGGAAGGGATTGCGCGGTCCCGGAAAAAGGGATAGAATCATTTTATAAATAAAAGCCCTGAAATCAGCAGAAAATATGGTAACTGTGAAGGAGACTGAACGGTTATAAAACAGGTAGGATAGGGCGCTGGGGTCAGGAGAGGCAGCATATGGATAAAACGAAGGGTAAGGATCTGCACAAAGCAGTGAGAAACCGGGGAATGGTGCTGATAGCAATAGGAACGGCCGTGATGGGATTTGCGGTCTTTTTTTTGCTGCATATATATCAGAACAAGAATGAAGAAATATTCCGCACATTAATAGAGGAAAACCTGACCTCCACCCATCAGGGACAGGCGTCGGACATCAGGGGAATCATCCGGGAAACGGGAGGGCTGCTGGAGAAGCTGGCCGACGTGTACGCAGATACGGCGGATGACGGAGGAAGCGGTGCCTATCTGGAGGCCATACGGGAACTGGAATATTTGTATGAGGTTGATTATTATCCGGCGGAGGGGCTGCAGGAGGCGCTGGAGGCGGCCGGATTTCCGGAGGGCGGCCGGGAAATCAGCAATCGCCTGGAAAAAGGGGAGACGGTGGTAAGTGATATTTTCCTGCACGGCGGAAAGGAGCCTGTCTATGTATTTTCCATCCTGGCGCCGGCGGAAAGGGACGGCAGCTTTACAGGGGTGTTCTGCGCCTATCTGAATGCGGATTTGCTTTTGTGGACCTCGGAAAAGCAGAAGTACGATCATGCGGACAATATGCTTTTAAGGCGCGGCGGTGAGCTGATACTGGACGGGAGTGACTATGTGGAGGGACTTTACAACCTGTATGACGATTTGGAGGAAATGAAAATTCCGGAGGCAAAGGTAGAGCTGGTGCGCGATGCCATGCAGTCGGACGAGACGCGGCTGGTGGTGCTCAAAAGCCCGCGGCAGGGAGAATTTTATATGCTGACCTCTCCTTTGGGCTATAATGACTGGATGCTTCTGTCCATCACGCATTCCAATGAGGTGAGGGGCTATGCGGCGCCCATTATGAAGAATACGGTATTGCTGGTGGCGGTGCTTCTTATTTTTCTGGCGCTGCTTCTTGGCGGCGGCTGGTGCGTGTATGCCAGGCAGCGGGAAAAAATCCTGCACAGCCAGGCCAGGTATGAGCTTCTGGCGGAATTTTCCGACACCGTGCTCTTTATTTATGACTGCGCCGCCAAAAACCTTGTGTTTACGCCGAATATCACAAGCCGCTACCAAATCCCCAAGTCCGATGTCATCCGCCCCTTTGACGGGAATGCGCTTCTTACGCTGCTGCATCCGCAGGATGCGGAAATTCTGCGGGATATGCTGAAAAATACGGATCAGTTTGGGAAAAATCAGGCAAAAAGCGTAACGCTGCGATTCCTCAACAGGGAAGGGGAGTACCGGTGGATGCGCTGCCAGGGGCAGCTGCTGCAGGATAAGCACGGCAAGCCGCTTTCCGTGGTGGGGAAGCTTTCGGATGTGCATGAAATGAAAGCCAAGGAGCAGGAGCTGATTGAAAGCTCCTCTGCGGATGCCCTGACCGGCGCATTGAACCGGAGGGCGGCGCAGGAACGGATTGAAGAGCTGCTGACGCATGTGCGCTGCGGTTTCCTTTTCATGCTGGATGTGGATGATTTCAAGAAAATTAATGACAGCAGGGGACATACCGCAGGGGATGTGCTTCTGGCCAGGCTTGTGGAGGGTATCAGAAAGGAATTTCGGCAGGAAGATATTACGGGGCGTATCGGCGGCGATGAATTCGTGATATTCATGCCCGATACCGGGGACGCCGCGGTGGCCTGCCAGAAGGCGGAATCGCTCCTGGCCAGGCTTCCCGCTTTAGGAGAAGGGATGTCGGTCAGTATCGGCATCGCCGCGTTTCCAGCGGATGGCGGTACCTACCAGGCGCTTTACGAAAAAGCGGACGCCGCCATGTATCAGGCAAAAAAGCTGGGTAAGCACAGATATTCTTTATTCACAGAAACCTCTGCCGGCAGCTGAAATAGGCTGCCCGGCCTCAGGGCTGTTTTTCACGAAGCGGCAGCAGCAGATCCAGCTGGAAATCTTCCGGCTCCGTGTTTTCCAGCTCCACATGGTTCACATAGTTCAGATGCTCCTCCAGCATGCCGCACATATGCTCCTGATCCTTCATATCCCCGGCAAATTCATATTTTTCGCTCTGATTTGCCCAGATAAAGAGCTGTTCCCATTCATTAAAATTGCCGAAGGCAATCATATGGGCGGCATACAGGCCGCCGGCAAAATGTTTTTTGATGAGCGGGGCGGGAACCTCCATATCCTCGGGAATGGTTACCCACGCTTCATAGCCATGATTGCCTGTTTCGTCAACCGGGTTAGGATGGTTGAAGCCATAGCGGCGCAGATCGGGCTTGATTTTATGAAGCTTATTTTCCCTTACAAAGCCGTCAAGCAGGGTATTTACGTGATTTTCAGGCTCGTCCCCCACATAGTGGGCTGCGGCAATGGCGGCGGGGGGCAGGTAGATGACCCGTATATCTGTGGGCTGCGACAGGCTGATGTTGGCCTGATTCAATTTTTCCATAGTCTGATCCTCCTTAAAATTAATGCTGACAAGGGCAAGGGATTCGATGGATTCCAGCAGAATATCGTCCTTTTCCAGCAGGCTCTGCAGCGGAAGCCCCGTGGCGTTGGCAAGCTCGTTGGCAAAACGGCTGAGAATTTCACGGATGGTGGAAAGCGCGGTGATTTCCTCGTCCAGTTCGTTGATGTTTTTCTGAAAAATCTCCACGGCTGTGGCGGCATTGGGGTTTTGCAGGATAATCTTAATCTGCCGGACAGGAATGCGCAGCTTGCGCAGCAGCAGAATCCGGCGGAGGCGGCAGACGGTGTTTTCATCATAGATGCGGTAGGCGTAGCCCTCCTTCCGACGGCTTTCGATTAATCCGGCTTTTTCATAATAACGCAGCATTCTTGTGGAAATCCCCAGGCTTTTTGATACCTGGCTGATAGTCATGGGTTCCATATTTATTACCTCCCTGTAAATGCAGTATAAACTACGACACGGTGTTAAAGTCAAGGCTTTGTTACAGCATACGCCTGCCCTGTGCAGGCTGTTATGCCTGACCGGGGCTGTGGCTGTCATACCTGGCCAGGCGCGGCATTGACAGAAAAATGAGCCGACCTTACAATGGGAAGAAAGATAATTACGGAAGAGAAGGGAAGAAAAACGGTGCGTATATTGATAGCGGACGATGAAGAGGAAATGACGCAGGCGCTGTCTGCGATCCTGAAGCATGAGCATTATTCGGTGGATACGGTCCATGACGGACAGGCGGCGCTGGATTACGGCATGGCGGAGAGCTGTGACTGTCTTGTGCTGGATATCATGATGCCGGGGCTTGACGGCCTTCAGGTCCTGAGGAAGCTGCGGGAGAACGGCATTTCCACCCCGGTGCTGCTTCTGACGGCAAAGGGGGAGGTGGAGGACCGCGTCGCGGGACTGGACTGCGGCGCGGATGATTATCTTCCCAAGCCCTTTGATGTGCGTGAGTTCCTGGCGAGGGTGCGTTCGCTCACCCGCAGGGGCGGTACCTTTACGCCGCAGATTCTTACGGTTGGGAATGTAAGCCTCAACCGTTCCACCTTTGAACTGAGCAGCGGCGGGACAGCCGTGCGGCTGGGAAACAAGGAATTTCAGATGATGGAGCTTCTGATGCGCCGTCAGGGGCAGTTCATTTCCACAGAACAGTTTATGGAGCGGATCTGGGGCTACGAATGCGACAGTGAAATCAATGTGGTATGGGCATACATCTCCTATCTGCGCAGGAAGCTTGCCTCCCTGGGAGCCGATGTGAAAATAACGGCCAGCCGCGGGCGGGGGTATATGCTGGAGGCGGAGGGCGGACAATGAACCGGCCGGGCAGAGGAAGCCAAAGGGGCAGAGGAAGCCATAAAAGGGCGGCGGATTTTAACGGCGTATTAACGGAGGATTGTAAATGATACAGACGCTTCGCAGAAGGTTTATTCTGACGGCAATGCTTTCCCTGATGGGGACGCTTTTTTTGATTGGGATTGCCATTAATCTGGGAAACCTGTTCCGGATTATCCGGCTGGCGGATACTGCCATTGAGCTGCTTTACCGCAATGGCGGCGCCTTCCCTCTGCCGGATGCCGTTGTCCCCAATGTGGCCGGGGGATTCCAGATTACGGAGGAGACGCCCTTTGAGACTCGTTACTGCATCGTCTACCTCACAAAAAAGAGAGAGGTGATAGAGGTTGATATCGAGCACATTGCGGCCCTGGATAGGGATCGTGTGGAGGAGCTGGTGGGAGATATCGTAAAAGAAGGGAAGAAAAGCGGTTTTGTGGGCTATTACCGCTACCGTGTCTATGAAGAGGCGGACAAAAATACGATTGTGGTGCTGAACTGTTTTTTACAGCTCCAGTCGGCCCATAACGTGCTGCAGGTAACCCTGCTGGTGTTCCTGTGCTGTGTGGCCATTGTTTTTTTCCTTCTGCTGCTTCTCTCCGGCAGGGTGATGCGTCCCTTTGCGGAAAACATGGAGCGCCAGAAGCGTTTCATCACGGATGTTTCCCATGAGCTGAAAACGCCCCTGGGCATCATTTCCGCCAACATGGGAGTGCTGGAAATCGTAAACGGAAAGGATGAATGGATCGAAAGCACCCAGAACCAGGTCAGGCGGCTGGACAGCCTGATCAGGGATTTGATTGAGCTGGCAAAGTCCGAGGAAATGGGGAAGGCCGGGGAGCTGCGGGTGTTTAACGTAAGTGAAGCCGCCCGGAATGCGGCGGATACCTTCCGCACGTCGGCGCAGGCGCAGGGTAAACAGCTGGAAACCGCAATAGAGCCGGAGCTTTATATGAAGGGGCAGCAGGAGGCCATCCTGCGTCTGCTGACGGTGCTTCTGGACAATGCGGTAAAATACTGCGAGGACGGAGGAACGGTGAGGCTGACGCTGAAAAAGAAGGGCCGCCAGCTTATGCTTCGGGTTTCCAATCCCTGTGCGGATCTGGATGCTTCCCAGCTGCCGCGCCTGTTTGACCGTTTTTACAGGGCCGACAGCTCACGCTCCCGTAAGAGTGGGGGCTACGGCATCGGCCTGTCCATTGCCAGGGCGGTGACGGACGGGCATAAGGGAAAAATCAGCGCGGAATATGAGGACGGGACCGTCTGCTTTACAGTGACGCTCCCCAGGCAGTAGTTCACAAAACTTTCACATAAGATCCTGCGGACCAGGGCGGTCTGCAGGATCTTTTTTTAAGTTCATTTATACTTCGCGGGCTATAATCGGAAGCAAAGAAAAGGCGGCTTACCGCCGTTTCATAAACCGAAAGGAAAAGGAGAGAGAATTATGAAAGCTATCACAGCAACGCAGAACAAAACAGCAGCGCAGATAATAACGGCCCTTTTTATCATGGCTGTCCTGTTTTTTACCGCCGGAGGGAGAGTGTCCGCCGCTGGAGGGCTGCAGATGAGCACGGGCTATCCGGGCATGACGGTAAATGCAGGGGATGATCTGAGCTTTTCCCTGGATTTTTCCAATACCACGGGAGCGGGGATGGCGGTATCACTGGAAACGGTTTCCCTTCCTGAGGGCTGGGAAGGTTATTTTACAGGCAATGGAAGCGAGGTGAGCCAGGTCTATGTAAAGAGCGGCGACAATGCGGGGGCGGCCGCCTATTCCCTGTCCATCCCGGACGATGCGGCCAGCGGAGATTACGAGGTGGTGCTGCGGGCCTTTGCGGGCGCGGAAGCAGAGGATACGCTTACATTAAAGCTGAAGGTTGCGGCGGAGGAAATCGGAAGCAGCAGCTTCGAATCCCAGTATCCGGAGCAGGAGGGCGCATCCGGAGCCAGCTTCAGCTTTGAAGCTTCCCTGGTGAACAACAGCGCGTCCCAGCAGAACTACAGCTTTTCCTCCAATGCGCCTGCCGGCTGGACGGTGAGCTTCACCCCTTCCGGAGAGAGCAGCCCGGTGAACAGCATTACGGTGGAGCCGCGCCAGAGCCAGACGATCACAATCGGCGTGACGCCCTCCGTGGATGCGCAGGCCGGGGATTATACCATTTCCTGCTCTGCAGTTTCTGCGGGAGAAACGTTGAAAACAGATCTTAAGGCGACGATTACGGGAAATTACTCCCTGGATGTTTCCACGCCCAGCGGCAGGCTGAGCACCGAGGCGTATCCCAACAAACAGAAGGAAATTACGCTGAAGCTGACCAATAACGGCAATACGGATTTGAAAAATGTCAACCTTACAGCAACCACGCCGGACGGATGGAGCATGAGCTTCAGCCAGCCTGCGGTAGAGGTCATCGAAGCGGGCGCCTCCGTTGAAGTAACGGCCAGACTGACACCCGGAAAGGATGCGCTGTCCGGCGACTATGTGGTGACAGTAAAGGCAGCCGGCTCCGAAACCTCAGATACAGCGGAATTCCGTATTTCCGTCAAGACGGAAACGGTATGGGGGATCGTGGGAGTTCTCCTGATTGTCTGTGTCTTCGCGGGCCTGGGCTGGGTATTCCATAAGTATGGGAGACGATGATTATGGAAGATACAATCATTAAAATAGAAGGGCTGACCAAGCGCTACGGCAGTATTACCGCGGTGGACAGTCTGTTTCTGGATATCCGGCGGGGCGAGGTATTCGGCCTGCTGGGGCCCAACGGCGCGGGGAAAACAACCACAACCCTGATGCTTCTGGGGCTGACGGAGCCTACGGCCGGCACTGCCTTCATCGGAGGCTTCGACTGTACCCGGAATTCCCTGCAGGTGAAAAAAATTACCGGTTATCTGCCGGACAATGTAGGCTTTTATCCGGATATGACGGGCCGCCAGAATCTTCGTTTCACCGGCCGCCTGAACGGCCTGGACGGGGAAGTGCTGGAAAAGCGGATTGAGGAGATGCTAAAAAAAGTGGGCATGTGGGAAGCCGCAGACCGGAAGGCGGGCACCTATTCCAGAGGAATGAAGCAGCGGCTGGGGATTGCGGATGTGCTGATGAAGGATCCGCAGGTAATCATTATGGACGAACCCACATTGGGAATTGACCCGGAGGGCATGCGGGAGCTTCTGGGGCTGATTCACAGGCTGGCAAAAGAGGATAAGAGAACCATCCTGATTTCCTCCCATCAGCTGCACCAGATTCAGCAGATCTGTGACCGGGTGGGCATTTTTGTCAAAGGGAAGCTGATTGTCTGCGGCTCCATAAACGATCTGGCGGTACAGCTGCGCAGCGCAGGCAATTATGTGCTGGAGCTTGAGGCATGGCCCAACGACAGGGCGCTGGAACGCCTGCTGGCCGGTATGGAGGGCGTTAAACGGATTACCCGGGAAAACGGAATGCTTCTTGTGCATTCGGACAGGGACTGCCACACTGCAGTGATCACGGCGCTGCTTACCAATGGCTATGATATGCGCAGGCTGCGCCAGCGCGGCGGTGATCTGGATGAAATCTACAGTAAATATTTTGAAATGGCAGGTGAACAGTATGAAGGCTATACAGATAAAAGAAAGACTTTCAGGGACGGCATCAGGAGCGCTGTCAAAGCTAAAATCGGAAAGAGATAACAGCTCCATGCACGGCCTGCTGGTGCTGTTTCGCAAGGAGCTGACGGATCATCTGAAAAGCGCCCGGTTTCTTTTGATGTTGGCTCTTCTGACACTGACGAGCATGGCAAGCCTTTACGGTGCGCTGGGCAGTGTCCGTGATGCCGCGACGGATAGCAGCGAATTTATTTTTTTAACGCTGTTTACCACAGGAGGAAAATCCATTCCCTCCATCTCCACCTTCCTGGCCTTTTTGGGGCCGCTGGCAGGCATCGTCATGGGTTTTGACTGTGTGAACAGGGAACGTTCGCTGGGAACGCTGAACCGCCTGACGTCACAGCCCATTTACAGGGATGCAATCATTAACGGGAAATTTATGGCAGGCTTTGCGGCCGTTTTTATGATGGTGTTTTCCCTGGGGATACTGGTGAGCGCCATCGGACTGCTTGCCATCGGGCTTCCTCCGTCGGTTGAGGAAGTGCTTCGTATTACGGCGTTTTTGCTTTTTACGGTATTTTATATTTCCTTCTGGCTGGGTCTGTCCATTCTGTTTTCCGTTTTGTGGAGACATGCGGCGACAGCGGCCCTGGCGGGAATCTCCATCTGGATTTTCCTGTCCTTTTTCATGAGTATGTTGGCAGGAGCGGTTGCCGATCTGGTCTATCCTACGGAGGGCATAGAAGGCATGTTCCATATGATGGATAATTATAACCTTCAGCTGGGACTGAACAGGATTTCCCCTTATTATCTGTTCGGGGAGGCGGCGGCCACCATTTTAAATCCCAACATCAGGAGCATAGGCGTAATCACCAATTCCCAGCTTTCAGGCGCCATTGCGGGGTATCTGCCCTTTGGGCAGAGCCTGCTTCTCGTCTGGCCCCATCTGGTGTGTATGGTGGCGCTGACGGCGGTGTGTTTTGCACTGTCTTATATTGGGTTTATGAGGCAGGAGATCAGGGCATAGGCTTAGGTGTATATAAAGACAGAAAGAGGTATCTGCAATCGCAGGTGCCTCTTTCTGTCTTTAATGACCGGCGCAATTTGGAGGATTCTCAGGCCGCAGGGTGGTTCCGCCATATTCGTATTTCACGGGAAGAAGTGTTAAGCTGGGAATCGTGGAATGATCTTGCATCAGAACAATTTCCACACATTTTTCCGCCAGCTGCTGAATGGGCTGGCAGATAGAGGAAACGAACAGTTCGCCATCCTCATTTCCGAATTTACGGATACCGTCAAAGGCGATAAGTTGGACATCTTCGGGAATTCGGTAGCCTTCCTGGCGCAGGAGCCTGGTGAACATATATCCATGGTAATCAGTGTGTGCGAAAACACCGTCAAAGGTCAGGGTATTATCAGGTTTTTTGTGCCGGTCCAAAAACAGTTTCATCTGTTCAAGTTCGTTGCTGCATTCCAGCATGTCGAGAAAATCAGGCTCAATCCCATATTTTTTGCAGGCGAATAAATAGCCGTCTTTGCGTTTGTCAGATTCCCCGGGAAAGATGGAATGAAAACGGAGATAAACAGGGTGTTTACAGCCAAATTCCAGAAGCTTTTCAATAGCAAGGCAGGCTCCTGCAAAGTTATCGGAGCCAACCCGGGGAATGTTGTGATTTTCAAAAAAACGGTCAAAAACGACAATCGGGATATCTTCTGCAATATATTTTCCTATATCTGAATAAGTCAGGGCGATTACGCCGTCCACTTTGTTTTGGGTAGCCATACTAAGACAGGCGATCTCCTTTTCCGGGATGCCGTCTGCACAGCAGAGAAGCAGTTTCAACCCTCTTTTATAAAGTGCGCCTTCTATATGATCAGTAAAGGCGGCAAAAAAGGGATTGGTGGTATTGGGGATAATCAGCGCTATCAAATTGCTCTTTTGTGTTTTCAGGCCCCGGGCATAGGTGTTGACCTCATAATGAAGGAGTTTAATGGCTTCCTCCACCTTTTCTCTATAGATATCGCTGACAGGAAGCCCATTTATCACCTTTGATACCGTGCCCAGGGCGACACCTGCCTCACGGGCAACATCCTTCATAGTTGGGGCATTCTTTTTCTTCATATCCAAGTGTTCCTTTCAGTTAAATAAAATTGCGGCTATCTGGCAGGCCAAGTACGGCACTGCCATATCCGGAGACCATAAAGGCTCTGTTCTCCGGTACGCACAGCTTAAGAGATAATATAAGTAATATAGTAGCATGCAGGTATGATTTTTGAAACAAGAAATACCTATTTTACTTGTTATTATATGATAATGAGTGAAACGTTACAATTAGATATAATATACAAATAATATATTTAATTTTTATATAATATTAATGAAAATATGCTTTATAAACAAAATATAGCCAAAATGCTTGACATTGCGGAAAGCAATGCTTATTATTAAAACATGTTATATGAAACGTTTCACGATGAATGATGCAAGAGGAGGTTGGAGGATGAAGAATGCGGAGCGAAATACCACGGCAGCCGTACCGGTGCGAAAAAGCCTGGGAAAGCAAATCAGGAGGCACTGGGAATTTTACCTGCTGCTGCTGCCGGGAATTATTTTAACGATTATTTTTAAGTACATACCAATTTACGGGGTACAGATTGCCTTCCGGGATTACAATGCAGTGGACGGATTTTTAGGAAGCCCCTGGGTAGGGCTGAAATGGTTTGAACGTTTTTTCAACAGCTATAACAGTGTCCGCATGATACGGAATACGGTGCTGCTCAGTTTATACAGTATTTTATGGACTTTTCCCATACCGATTATATTGTCGCTGCTGATTAACCAGGTAAGGTCGAAAAAGTTCCAGAGAGTAACCCAGACCGTTATTTATGCGCCGCATTTTATTTCCATCATGATTCTGTGCGGTATGCTTCGTATTTTTCTCTCTCCCTACGGGGGTCTGATCAATGTGATCGCGCAGGCCTTCGGCGCACAGGAGGCGGTGAATTTCATCGATTCCGCATCTGCCTTCCGGACAATTTATATTTCTTCCAGTATCTGGCAGGACGCAGGCTGGGGAACAATCATTTACCTGGCCACGCTTTCCAGTGTTGACGCATCGTTGCATGAGGCGGCCAAGGTGGACGGCGCAAGTACATGGCAGAGAATTCTGCACATAGATATACCAGAGCTGGTGCCGATTATCGTCATTCAGCTGATCATGCAGTTCGGCAACCTGATGAATGTGGGTTTTGAAAAGGCTTTTCTCCTGCAGACGAATTTGAATAAGGAAACCTCGGAAATCATTGCCACCTATGTGTATGAGCAGGGTATGCTGAAGGCCATGTACAGCTTTTCCACAGCGGTAGGTCTGTTTAATACGGCGGTGAATATCCTTCTGCTTGTTGTTGTAAATAAGATATGCAAGAAGATGTCCGATGTAAGCTTTATATAGAAGGGAGGCACACCATGAAAAAAAAGAAAAAATTCCGGTTCACATCAGACGGGCTGTTTGATCTGTTCAATTACGCCTTTCTTCTGATTTTGCTGCTGATTATCGCCTATCCGCTTTATTATGTGCTGATAGCATCCATCTCGGATCCTTATGAGGTTTATGCTGGCAAAACATTTCTGCTGCCCTCCAAGGTCACATTCGAGGGGTATGCAAGAGTATTTAAAGAAAAATCCATTGCAACCGGCTACCTGAACAGTATTTATTATACGGTTCTGGGAACCGTGGTGAGCGTTGCGCTGATTATAACCACAGGCTACTGTGTTTCCAAGAAAACCCTGCCGTTTCGCAGAAGCATCATGCTTTTCTACGTCTTTACCATGTATTTTAACGGCGGGCTGATTCCCACCTATCTGGTGGTATCAAAAATGGGGCTGCTCAACAGCGTCTGGTCCCTGATACTTCCGGGAGGGGTGGCGGTATTCAATGTGATTGTTGCCAGAACCTTCTTTGAGAGCAGCATTCCGGAAGAATTATATGAAGCGGCGGCCATTGACGGCAGCAGCAATATGAGGACATTTTTCAAAATTGCCCTTCCGCTTTCCAAACCGATTCTGGCCGTCATGGTTATCTTTACCATGGTGTCCTACTGGAATGACTGGTTTACGGCTTTGATTTATATGAGTGAAAAATCCAAATATCCGCTGCAGCTGGCATTGCGTCAGGTACTGATTCAAAGCCAGGCCACGGCAACGATGATGGGCAACATGGACGGCGGCTATGCGGAAGCCAACAAAATCACGGAGTTGATTAAATTTGCATCTATCGTGGTAGGCTCCGTGCCCATGCTCATAGCATATCCGTTTGTACAGAAATATTTTGAAAAAGGTTTCATGGCCGGGGCGGTGAAAGGGTGATCCGTAGTCGGCGAAAATAAATAAATGGAGGATACAAGATGAAAAGGAATCTCAAGAAACTGATTGCACTGGGACTGACCGCAGCGGTAGTCCTGTCCACCGCTGCCTGCGGGGGAAAAGAAAGCGGCGGGAGCGCACAGGCGGATACCTCGCAGACCAACTTCAAGATTTTTGCAGGCATCAGCCCGCTGTCACCGGATAACAGTGAAAAGCCCCTGGTGAAGCAGATGAATGAAGCAGTGGGCGTGGAAATTGAGTGGAACTGTGTTTCCGGCGACACACTGACAGAGAAGAAAAACCTGCTGCTGAATGCGGGAAATGATCTGCCGGATGCGCTGATGTCAGCAAACCTTTCTGACAGTGAGCTTATTACCTATGGCGGTAATGGGATGCTGATTCCCCTGGAAAGCTATATCAATGAGGAAACCATGCCTAACCTGATGAAAATCGTAGAAAAGCGGCCGGAGCTGCTTGCAGTGTGCACCATGCCGGACGGCCATATTTACGGACTTCCCACAATTTCCGAAATGGGCTTTGAGCATACGGACGGCGAAACCTATTATATCGGTGCAATTCCCCAGTTTACGGCGATTAACACGGACTGGCTGGAGGCTGTGGATATGGAAATGCCCACTACAGTAGAGGAACTCCATGATGTGCTCAAGGCTTTTAAGGACAATGATGTAAACGGTAACGGAGACGCTTCGGATGAAATCCCGCTGTCCTTCATCTTCCCTGAGAAAAACGGTTCCTGGTGTGCCGGAATAGGAACCTTGCTGGCACCATTTGGCTGTACGGACTATCAGCTGGATCACAGAGCAATCAAGGATGGAAAGGTATATTACCAGGCAGCTTCCGAAGAATACAGAAACGCCATTGCCTATTATCACTCCTGGTTTGAGGAAGGACTGATTGACATTGAAGTATTTTCCCAGGATTCCAGCCAGTATATTGCCAAGGGGAACGGTGAGGATCCCCGGCTCGGCGTGTTTGTATGGTGGGAAATCCCTGAGGTTGTGGGAGCAGAGCGTGCACAGAGCTATGAGTATCTGCCGATCCTCAACGGACCTGACGGCACCCATGGTGTGAATCTGAATGAAATGGGGACCACGGGACGCGACAAGTTCTCCATAACCAGAGCCTGCAAAAATCCGGAGCTGCTGCTGAAATGGGTGGATCAGATGTATGACCCCATTATCAGCATGCAGGCAATTTACGGACCGATCGGAACCTACTGGACGGAAGAACCCGATGAAAACGGCTGCTACTCCATGAGAGAATTAAAAGATGGCGAGACTGCCGGCGAACTGAAATCCAAATCTGAGCTGCAGGGACCTACGGAGCAGCTGGCTGAGGATTACGGTACCTATTACTATCTGGAAGACCGCGCACAGGAAAGACTGGACGATCTGAAGAATTTCTGGTTTAACTATGTTGACAGCACGGAATATTATCCTACAGTAACCTATACGGCGGAAGAGATTGAAATTGTCAACGATAAGCTCAGCGATATCAAATCCCTGACGGAGGAAAAGACGGCGCATTGGCTCAGAGACGGCGGTATAGAGACAGAATGGGATCAGTATCTGTCCGATCTGGAAAATATGGGGCTCAACGATGTTATTGCCTGCTGGCAGGCGGCCTATGACCGTTATCAGGAAGCCCTGGCAAAATAAAACGGGCAGCAAGCCGTTAGTGCAAAAAGACAGAAATTAAATGCAGGGCAGGCAGGTCAGCTGCCTGCCCTGCTGTTTTAAACGGGGGCGGGTATTATGACGGATTTGGAAGTATGGACGCAGAAGCTTGACCGCTGCGTGCAAGCCTATGAAAAGCTGTTTGCGGCATGGGAAGCGGAAATTCCGGTTTCCGGAATTCTGGCAGGTTTCCATAAGCCGGTTTTCGATAAGGAAGCCTCATGGATATTGTTTGAAACGGATAATATGCATTATCCCATGGGGGATGCTTACTTAAAATACGGAATTGCAGGAATCCTGGAGAGGACGGCTCAGAGACGGCCTGAGGATACGGAGAAAACCGCCGCCTACAGACAGGGTGTGCACCGGATTTACCGCAAGGTGTGTTCCTTTATCCAAAGACATGCCCTGAAGGCAAAACAGCTTGCGGCAAAGGAGATGGACCCTGTGGAAAAGGAGCGCCTTGAAGAAATCGCAGGGATATGTGCAAAACTGACGGAGGGCAGGCCAGAAACCTTTTCAGAAGCGCTGCAGCTGTTCTGGTTCTTATATCTGCTCAGAGGGACTTTTGGCGGGGGATGTATCGGAAGGCTGGATCAGAAGCTGGGTCCGTTTTATACCGCGGAAAAAAAAGCGGGTACCTGGAACAGGGAAAAAGCACTTGCCGGGATCCTGCAGTTTTATGAAAAGCTGAACAGGATGTCCTCCGGGGATACGCTCAGGAATCTCATGCTTTCGGGGCAGTCACCGGAAGGGCGTGACGAGACGAATGAACTGACCTATCTGTTTCTGGAGGCATATGAAAGGACTCTGGATGCAGAGCCTCATTTGAATGTGCGGCTGCATCAGGGGACGCCGGAGGAATTAAAGGCGGCCTGTATCCGTCTGGCCGTAAAAGGAAAGGGGCAGCCCACGTTCTATTTTGACGAATCCATCCTGCCGGCTATGGAACGGGCCGGAATTTCCCATGAGGATGCCTGTTGTTATGCCAATGACGGCTGTACGGAAACCCTGATTGACGGAAGAAGCAGTATTGCCTTCTGGCAGCATGAGATGGTGAAAACGGTGGAACTGACTTTTTTTAACGGAGAAGAAAATCCTTTTGTCTATCCGGTAGAAATGAAAAAGAACCGCCGCTTTGGCCCAGTGTTTATCCCTCATACCGGGCTGAAAACGGGATTCCGGTCCGGAGAGATTTTTAAAATGAAATGCTTTGAAGAATTTTTAGAGGCTTTTCTGTTACAGCTGCGGTTCCAGGTGGCGGAATGGATCAAAACCATTGATGAAAAGATTGAGACGGATGAGAGGGATACCCTAACCTCGCCTCTGGTGGGAGGAACCTTTGAGGCATGTCTGGACACAGGGAGGGATCCGCTGCGGGGCGGCGGCTTTCGGGTACCGGTATATCAGCTGCTTTCCGGGACCGTGACCACGGCCGCGGACTGCCTGAGGGCGGTGGAATATTGTGTTTTTGAAAAGCATTATTGTACGCTGGAAGAACTGAGGGACGCCCTGGCCTCCGATTTTGAGGGCTGTGAGGCGCTGCGGCAAAGATGTCTGCATGCGCCTAAGTTTGGAAACGGGGAGGCACGGGTGGATGAGCTTGCGGCGCTGATCTCCCGACGGTTTTTAGAACAGGTAAATTCCTATAGGAGCAGGAGCGGGAAGCGGATCTGGCCCGGACTTTACAATATTGATTTTAAGATAATCGCAAATGTCACAGGCGCTACGCCGGACGGTAGAAAATTCCGGGATGCCATCGGCGAGCACTGTTCACCTACGCCGGGCGCGGCGCAGAACGGACCGACTGCGGTGATAGAATCTGCCGGAAGGCTGCCCATGGAGGAAGGGTATGCTTCCTCCCCCCTACAGCTGACCTTGGATAAAAACGGCTTCACCCTTGGCGCGGACAGGGAAAAAATCATGACACAACTATTGGAAGCTTCCCGGAAGGCGGCGGTACCGGTGCTCAATATTTCTATGTATGACAGGGAAGAGTTGCTGGAGGCAAGAAAAAATCCGGGGAAATATGGAGATCTGATCGTCAGAGTATGGGGCTTTAATGCGCGCTTTGTGGAGTTGGACGAGGAACTGCAGGATCATATCATCAACCGGATTACTACGGAATGACGGGGAAAAATATGAAAACAGCAACGATAATGGATATTCAGCGTTATTCGATACATGACGGGCCGGGAATCCGTACCACCGTTTTTTTCAAGGGCTGCCACATGGCCTGCGCCTGGTGTCATAACCCGGAATCTCAGTACGGAGAGCCGGAAATGCTTTATTACGAACAGCGCTGCATTGGCTGCGGCTCCTGTTTGCAGTTCTGCCTCAGAGGTGCACACAACCTGGAAGGCGGGATCCACCGGGTTGATCTGCGCCTGTGCAGAAACTGTGCCCGGAAGGAGACATGCAGCGGCGTCTGTCCATCGGAAGCGCTGAAGCTGTGCGGCAGGAGGATGACTGCGGAGCAGGTATTGGAACAGGTACTTAAGGATCGGGATTTTTATGGCGGGGAAGGAGGGGTGACCTGTTCAGGGGGAGAACCGCTGCTGCAGAGTGAATTTCTGGGGGAATTCCTTCCTCTTTGCAAGAAAAATGGGATATCCGTCTGCCTGGACACCACACTGAATGTGGATTGGAGGTATGTGCAGCAGGTCCTGCCATGGACGGATTTGTTTCTGGCGGACATTAAATTCATGGTAAATGAAAAGCATGTCCGCTATACCGGGATAGATGGCAGCAGGAGCGCAGAAAACCTGCTGCGCCTGTCGGAGAGGGGAATCCCCGTCATCCTGAGAATGCCTCTGGCTGCGGGACTGAATGACACCCGGGAGGAGGCCGCTGCACGTAGGAAGCTGCTTGACAGCCTGGAAAATGTGTGGCGCGTGGACTGCTTTGCAGTAACCAATCACGGCCTGGGAAAATACAGAGCGCTGCAGAGGCCGGAAGTGAAGTTCAATCAGGGAATTGACTATGATGAGATGGTTGGGAAAATGAAAGAAAAAATGGGGCTTAGAGTACTCTATAAAGATTAAGAAGGAGAAACCATGATTCAATTGACATTTAAGAAAGACAGGAAAGGCCAATTCCTCTGCTGTGAGGAAGAAAATGGTATCCATTTTCTGTTAAATGACGGCAGAAAATATGAAAACCGGGCATGTATTCTTCAGGAGGATGGCTTTGTCTTCGACGGCTATTCCACCTGGTTTGAAGGAACGCAGGAAAAAGGGGATTTTACCGGGGATTTCACCATCAGCTTCTTTTTTGCCCCGCAGGAATATTCTGACGAGGGTGACGGAATTTATTCTCATTTTAATGCAACGGGGAAAAAAGGATTTTACATCCGGCTGCTCAAGCATGGAAAAATAGAAGTGGGCTTTGGAGACGGCAGAAGCCTGTATTCCTTTACTTCCCTTGGGGAAAGGGCACAGAAGAACCGGTGGAGCATGTTGACGGTGGTATTTCGTCAGGAGGCGGGATGGTGTGATTTATATCTGAACGGACGGTTGTCCAACCGGAAACAGTTTCGCAGGCATACGCCGTTAGGCTGGCCGGAAGCACCGGCATTTCTTGGGAGGTATGAGGACGGAGCAGGGGATCCTGGAAGGGTGAGGACGGGGATCTTCTGCGGACTTATGAAATGTGTACTGCTGCAGGAGGGCTGTCTTTCCGATACGCAGGTAAAGGCGCTACATGCACAATATCCCTGCGGTGAGGAACTTGCCCCGCTGATCCCGGACAGGAGCTGCTACCTGGATGACAGGCAGCGTCCGCAGTACCATCTGATTGCGCCGGGGAAATGGATGAACGAGCCTCATGCGCCGTTCTGGTATCAGGGAAAATATCATATTTTCTACCAGGCCAACCCACACGCTCCACTTTGGAACCACCTGCAGTGGGGACATCTGATCAGCGATGACATGGTTCACTGGAAGGATTTGCCCCTGGCGCTGGAAACGGAAGAGAATGCGCCGGACCCGGACGGCTGCTGGTCAGGCAGTGCGCTGACGGATAAAGACGGACAGCCGCGTATTTATTACACAGCGGGAAATAATGAAAAATTTCCCAACCAGTCAGTAGCCATGGCCATGGGAGCGGCCGGGGACGGACAGCTGAAAAAATGGAACAAATATGGAGTGGTAAGGGAGCAGGCAGAAGGCTGGCGGGGGGAATTCAGAGATCCCTTTGTCTGGCTGGAGAAGGATACCTATTTTATGTTGGTAGGGACAGGAGATGAGAATAACGGCGGCGGTAATGCGGTGCTGTATTCCTCACCGGACGGACTTGAATGGGAATCCCACGGATTCCTGCTTGATTATGAGTATGAAAAAAATATAGAAACCGGTCATGTGTGGGAACTGCCGGTGTTGCTGCCGTTGCGGGATGAAACCGGGGAAATCAGCTGCCATATTTTGCTGCTCTGTGCCTGCCAGATAGAAAATGAGGTGGTGGAAACCTATTTTTTCCTGGGCCATTGGGACTGTGAAGGAAAAACCTTCCGGAAATTCCATGACAGGGCCATGCTTCTTGACCTGGGGAACGGAACCTTTACAGGTCCCAGCGGTTTCGTTACGCCGGATCAAAGAAGCGTGGTGTTTACCATTGCCCAGGGCAAGCGCGGGCCGGAGGAAGAATTTAATTCCGGCTGGGCGCATAATGGCGGTCTACCGGTGGAGCTGTCCTTGGCGGAGGGAGAACTGCGGCTGCAGCCTGTCAGGGAAATCTACGGGCTGAAAAAGAAAAGACTGCTCAGGCTGGAAGCTGTCTCCGCCCGGGAAGCGAACAGACAGCTTGAAAAAATCACGGGCAACCGGCTCTGGCTGCGGCTTTGTGCGGAGGGAGACTATGCTGCGGCGGAAATCTGCGGCATAACAGAGGGCTACGTTGAAGAAGAAAGCAGTAGCTTAACAGAAAACTGCACCGCGGCCGCTTCCTGCCGGAAATACGAAGTGGAGAAAAAGGGGAAGATTTTCTATAACAGGGATACGGGACTTTTTGCTGCACAGGAAGAAAACGGCAGGCCGCTTGGCAAGTGCAGGGGGCGGGAGGATCTGGTGGATATAAAAGGCGAAAGCATCTGCATGGAAATTTTCCTGGATCATTCCATGCTGGAGGTATATTTGAATCAGCGGAAATCTATGACACTGCGCAATTATATTCAGGGAAATACACGCGCATTCCGGATAGATGAGAACATGGGAAGAATTGCAGAATTTGAACTGTGGGAAATGGATGCGGTTTATGAAGGATAAAAAGGAGAAGAGGATGGAAGAAAAGCTTTTTTACAGCGCGCCGGGAGCGCGTACCGGGGATGTTATCCCCAAATACATTGATGGGATTTATCAGATTTTTTATCTGAAAGGGTGGAAAAACCCGGAGGGGCCTGATGTGGTACATGGATGGCACCGGATGGAAAGCAGGGATCTCATCCATATGAGCGAAGAGACACCTCTTTACATTCAGGGAGGTACGGGGGATCTGATTTTCAAAGATGGACAGTGGCATCTTTTTGCCTGTATTTTCCCGGAAGGAAAACAGTTCGTAACCCATTATATCAGCAGGGACGGCAGTCTGGATCACTGGGATTATGTAAAAGAGGATACCTTTGGCCCTGACGGTGTGATTTATCAGGGGCCGGACTGGAGGGATCCCCGTATTGTGTACCGGGAGGAACTGGGGGAATACTGGATGTTCCTGGCGGCCAGGGCCAATGAAGGGCACAGCCAGACCGGCTGCGTGGGACTGTGCGTTTCCAGGGATCTGAAGCATTGGGAATACCGTAAGCCGGTGTATTATCCAAGGCGGTTTAACGGAGCCTGTGAATGCCCGGATGTGTTCCGGATGGGGGAATGGTATTATCTTGTTTTTTCCGGTTATACGAATCTGTTCGGGAATTACTACGTAAAATGCCGGGCAGGGGAAACAAACTGGCAGATTCCCGGAAACCACAGACTGGATGCCAGAGCCTTTTATGCAGCTAAAACTGCCGGAGATGGTAAGGAAAGATATTTGTTCGGCTGGAATCCCACAAAAGAGGAAAATATCTTCGGCTTCTGGCCGGACGGCCTGAAGGCACAGGATTATCGTACCTGGGACTGGGGCGGGAATATGGTCATCCACCAGCTGATACAGCAGCCGGACGGGGATCTGGGACTTGCGCTGCCACAGGCAAAAAAGGAGCTTTTCACGCACCGGATTCCCAACTGTTTTCTTCCCATAACCGAGGGCTGGAAGGAAGAAAGCGGCCGTTTGACCGCGTTGCAGGAGGCCTCCCAGCAGATGCTGCTGATGCAGCAGCTGCCGGAACGATGCCTGATAAATGTACAGATGAAAGTACAGGGAGCACAGCAGGCCGGGGTTATCCTGCATGCAGAGGAGGATATGAAGGAAGGGTATTATCTTTATGTGGAGCCGGAAAGGAAACGTCTTGTATACCGTTCCTGGCTGAGAATGTCGGAGGACGGCGGAAAAACCTTCCCTTATGATGTGGAAATGGAGACACCAGTAAGGGATACCGGAGACGGTAGTTATCATATGGAAATTGTAACGGAGGGCAGCATCGGCGTTGTCTATGTAAATGATGAAGCGGCCCTGAGCTTTCGCATGTATGATTTTAAAGACAGAAGACTGGGATTGTTTTCTTTTGGAAAAACAGTATTCGAATCGGTTTCCATGTCTGTCATGGAAAGATACCCGGAAAATAAGGAGGAGATAAGGTGTGAGTGAAACCAGGCAGAAGGCAGAAAATGACAAACTGATGCAGGCCCGTATATATGAACAGGAAAAATGGAAACAGTCAAATCCGGAAATGAGGCCGGTTTTTCATGTGACGCCTCCTGTGGGCTGGATGAATGATCCCAACGGCTTTTCCCTTTATCAGGGAGAATATCATCTTTTTTTCCAGTACCATCCCTACAGTACAGTCTGGGGGCCCATGCATTGGGGGCACTGCAAAACAAAGGATTTTATCAGATGGGAACAGCTTCCATGCGCGCTGGCGCCGGACAGGGACTATGACGGGCAGGGCTGTTTTTCTGGCTCTGCGGTGGAGCAGGACGGGAAACATATCCTGATGTATACCAGTGTGCAGGAAAGGGAACTGGAAGACGGTACGCGGCAGATCAGGCAGACTCAGAGTATTGCGGTGGGGGACGGCGTCAATTATGTCAAGGCGGCGCAAAATCCGGTGATAGGGGCCGGGGTGCTCCCGGAGGGAAGCTCTTTGGAGGATTTCAGGGATCCGCGGATTTGGAAGGAAAAGGATACCTTTTATGCGGTAATCGGCAGCAGGAGTGCCAACGGAAGCGGCCAGATCGCCCTCTTTTCCTCTGTGGACGCATTGCAGTGGCAGTTTGAGAGAATACTGGACCGCAGCGATAACCGTTACGGAAGTATGTGGGAATGTCCTGATTTTTTCCGGCTGGATCAGAAACAGGTCCTGATCGTATCCCCGCAGCTGATGCAGGCGGAGGGACTGGAATTCCATAATGGAAACAATTCCATTTACTTTGTGGGGAAATATGGGGAGGAAAGCAGGGAATATCTTCGGGGGAAAGCCCATACAATTGATTACGGCCTGGATTTTTATGCGCCGCAGACCGTGGAAACCAAGGATGGACGCAGAGTGATGATTGGCTGGCTGCAAAGCTGGGACAATTACCTGACGCCGGAGACTGCGGACTGGTCCGGGGTGATGACGGTTCCAAGAGAGCTTTCCCTGAAAGGGGAAAGACTGGTGCAGACCCCGGTGAGGGAGCTGGACCAGTATCATACACAGGAAATTGTACATCAGAATATCAGGCTGGAAAAGAAGGATGGTACGGTGGCACCGGAAGGAGTGAGGGGACGCGTTTTCGATATGACGGTAGAATTGGAAGATTATGGCTTTGGACGCTTTGAAATTGCCCTGGCTGCGGATGAGAGAAACAGAACCTCCCTGATTTATGACCGGGAAATGAAAACGCTGACCACAGACAGAACCTATTCCGGCCTGGTACACGATTGTCTGTGCACCAGGAGCATGTATGTACAACCGCATGGGGGAAAGCTGTCCCTACGCATTCTTATGGATAAATTTACGCTGGAGGTATTTGTTAACGGTGGTGAGCAGGCGATGAGCACCCTGATTTATACGCGGCTGCAGGCAGACGGTATTTGTTTCTCCTGTGACGGTTCGGCAGTTTTTTCTGTAAAAAAGTTCGGGCTGGATCCAGGCTGCGAATAGCAGCGGACAATGGGAAGATTCCACGTATATACCGCTCATACAGGCTATTTGGCTGTGACGTATGAGCGACAAAAAAGAATGAGGATATTCGGAGAATGGCAGACACGGTCAAAGGAGTCTGCCATTCTGGCCAAATAAACACAGTTTTTTGCACTTAAAGGCGGAAAATAATTGTGACCCTTGTGATTTGAAAGGGTCTATGTTATATTTACTGAGAGATAAACTTTGATAAAGTACAGTATTAACAGGGACCGGAGCCTGGATCAGACTGCAACGCTGTACCGGAGCAGACAGAAGGAACGGATTTTAATTGAGGGTATCCTACAAAGGAGTATAGCACCATGAACGTTTCCAAGAGAAAAAATTCCAAATTAATGCTGGCTGGGATTACGGGGATCTGCGTATTGGCGGTCCTGCTTACCATAGCCGGCATTTTGTCTGTACGGCGGATGCAGAATACCGCAACCATGATTTATGAGCATCCCTACACAGTGTCCAATGAAGCACGGGCCATGCGGTCAAGGCTTTTGGACATGAAGGGTTTCATAGCCACCCTGCTGGCAGACACCAGGGAGGATCCCGAACAGCTCGCCAGCAAACTGGAAGAGCGCTATGAAATGCAGGAAGAATCCATAGGCATTATCACGCAGAAGTACTTGGGACCGGAGGAGGATACGGCTGCCTTAAAGGAGGCCATGCAGGCTCTGGAAGATGCGCAGGAGGAAGCCGCGGCCGATGTTTCCGGAATGACTGAAGAGGAAATCCTCCAATATGTGGATGAGAAGCTGCATCCTAAATATGATGCTGTAAATGACTGCCTGATTACTATTATTGCGTTTGCGGATAAAAAGGTGCAGGGACTGGAAAAGGTATCGGCGGATACCGCCAGTATGACTGTGGCATCCCTGGCACTGCTGACCATTGTGTTGCCTGCTTTTTTCCTGGGCCTGATGCTGCGGGAAAGAAGGGGGATACAGGAGATCAGGTACCGGGAGCGTCTGTTTGACATACTTTCCACCAATGTGGACGATATCTTTTTTATTTATAATAAGGAAAAGGATAATCTGGAATATATCAGCTCCAATCTCTGTCGGATCACCGGCATTGAAAAAGAGGCCTTTGACTTGGCCCCTGATTATATGGAGCAGCTGATCCTGGAAGAAGATAAGCCTGCCTACAAAGAATTCCAGCGCCAGGCAGGTTCCGGGACTTCCAGGGGAGTGGATCTGCGAATCAGCTTTGTCCCCGGGGAAATCAAATGGATGCGGCTGCAGCTGTATCCGGAAAGCGTAAAGGGCAAGGTAGTGCGCTATGTTATTTCCCTGTCGGATCAGACGGAAAGCATGAAAATCCAGCAGGCGCTGAAGGATGCCCTGCTCAATGCGCAGAATGCCAATGCGGCCAAGCAGAATTTCCTTTCCCGCATGAGCCACGAAATCCGTACACCCATGAATGCGATCATCGGCATGACCACCATTGCAGGCGCCTATATTGAAGACCGCGGCCGCGTGGAGGACTGTCTGGAAAAAATCGGTTATTCCTCCAAGCATCTGATGTCACTGATTAACGATGTGCTGGATATGTCCAAAATAGATGAAGGAAAAATGACCATTGCCCATGAGGTATTTAACCTGGAAAATGTAGCGGAGTCCCTCACCTCCATCATCTATCCCCAGGCGGCGGCCAAAGGGCTGAAATTCACCATGCCCCTGGTGGATCTTACCGAAACAGTCCTGAAGGGAGATTCCCTGCGGCTGAACCAAATCCTGCTGAACCTGCTGTCCAATGCTCTTAAGTTCACGCCGGAGGGCGGAAAAATCAGCCTGGAAATCAGACAGCTTCGGAAAAAAGACGGAAAAGTGAGGCTGCGCTTTACGGTGAGTGACGACGGCGTGGGTATGAGCAGTGAGTTTATGGACCGGCTGTTCCTTCCTTTTGAGCAGGAAAGCGCTGTGACCGGGCAGAAATACGGCGGAACCGGCCTGGGAATGTCCATTACCAAAAACCTGGTGACCCTGATGGGCGGAACCATCACCGTGCACAGCCAACAGGGAGAAGGCAGCTCCTTCATGGTGGAACTGGATTTTGATATTGCTGAGAGCGAAGAAAAAAAGACGGCAATCGGCGAACAGGAGCTGGCTGCGCTGAAGGTGCTCATAGCGGATGATGACAAAGACAGCTGCATCCATACCTCGCTTCTTCTGAAGAATCTGGGGATCGTGTCAGACTGGGTGCTTAACGGAACGGATTGTGTGGAAAAGGTGCGTATTTCCCACAGGACCGGGGAGGACTATGACGTCTGCCTGATTGACTGGAAGATGCCGGATATCGACGGTGTGGAGACAACACGCCGGATCAGGGAGTTTGTAGGCCCGGATACGCTGATTATCATCATCACTGCCTATGACTGGTCCTCCATTGAGAAGGATGCCAGGGCGGCAGGGGCGAACGCCTTTTTATCCAAGCCAATCTTTGAGTCCATGCTTTATAATGTGCTGCTTTCAGCCACCGGGATTGACAAAACGGTGAGATTCCAGCTTTCCCAGATGGAAATAAAGCATCCGGAGCTGGAAGGACGCTGCATCCTGCTGGCGGAGGACAATCTGCTCAATCAGGAAATCGCTGTGGAATTGTTGAGAATGAGCGGAATTGAAGTGGAATGCGCCTGTAACGGCAAGGAAGCGGTGGACAAGTTCCTGATGGAACCGTTAAAATATGACGCCATCCTTATGGATGTGCAGATGCCGCTGATGAATGGCTATCAGGCCACGGAGCTGATCCGTCGGGCGGAATGTCCCAGGAGCGCTACGATCCCCATCATTGCAATGACGGCGGATGCGTTCCATGAGGATATGGTCAAGGCTGCCGCATCGGGAATGAATGCCCATATGGCCAAGCCGATAGACCCGGAGCAGCTTTACCATCTGCTTAAGGAAAAGATTTTGAAAGAGTAGGAACGGCCGTATATTTGATAAAAATAAGCCCCCCGGAGAGTTTCCGGAGGGCCTTTTTATGAGTAGGGCAATGCCGTTCCCTATTCCTGGGGGCCGGCAGTATGGTGCATGGAAAGGGGTTTTACATTAAAGTTGGAACGATACTCCGTCTCCTGCCAGAAGATATCCTCCGCTACCAGACATTCCGGGTTTAATGTAACGCCGTCAAGCATCAGCTCCTTGAACTTTTTATAGCCGGCGCGGTCAATGAGGTGGCCGCCGTGGAGATATTCGGGCTTGTAGTTCATTACCCAGGCGGAGAACTTCTGCCAGTTTCCAAGAACGCTTAATACCACATCCTCAGTGGCCCAGTTGAGGAACATTTTTCCTGTACGGGGTGTCTGACGGCCGGTGCGTCCTCCCAGGATCACGCGGTAGAACTTGGTTTCCTGACGTGTCCAGGCGCTTGCAGGACAGGCTCGTACGCATTCTCCGCAGCCCACGCAGCAGCAGGTGTCCTTTTCTATTTTCCCGGTATCCTCGTTGAGCTTGAGAACCCGGGTGGCTCCCTTTTCACAGGCCCGGACGCAGGCGCCGCAGCCGATGCAGCGTTCCGGGTGATAGGTCATGCGGGCGGTGCCGATGATGCCGAAATCGCATATATGCGCCTTATTGCAGTCATTGGGACAGCCTGCGATATTGATTTTGATATGATAATGGCTGGGGAAAATGAGCGGTTCAATTTTCCTGGCCAGCTCAAAGGTGTTGCAGTTGCCGCAGATACAATGGTAATTGCCCACGCAGGCGGTGATGTTACGGGCGCCGATGGTGGGATAGCCTCCCTCCGGATCCCATTCCTGGGGCTGTCCGGCAACCGTGTCCATATCCACATCACACAGAGAGGTATCCACCTCTTTTATGTAATCCTCCAGATAGGCGTTGACCGCAGGAATATTCTCGTACCGGATTCCCGTAATATCAAAGGTCTGGCGGGTGCCGAAATGGAAATTGCCGTCACCCCAGGTGTTGGCGATGTGTTCCACCGTGCTGAGGTACTTCGCATTGATCATCCCGCCGGGCACACGCATCTGCAGCATGAATTCCCCCGGAACCTTTGACTGGCGGAAACAGTTCAGCCGTACCTTTTTAATGTCTATATCTTGATTCATCGTTTTCCACTCCTTCCTCAGTCCACCAGATTGCGGGCAACCGTATAAGGGAACACCGGGCCGTCCAGGCACACATAAACCTCATCGATCCGGCAATGGCCGCATTTACCTACCGCACAGGACATTTTACGCTCAAAACTCATCCAGATGTTTTCCGGCGCCACGTCATTTTTCAAAAGCTCAAGCCCCGTAAATTTCATCATTGGAGGCGGCCCGACCACAATCACGGCGTAATTTCCGTCAAAGGAAGCAAAAGGTATTTCCTTTACGAATTCGGTCACAAGACCGGTGCGCCAGCCTTCCTTTTCGCCGGTATCCAGCGTATAAATTGTATGGAACGTTTTCCTCCACTCTTCCAGGTCATTGTGAAAAACAATGCCGGATTCATCCTTAAAGCCGCTGATCAGATGGATGTCCGGAACGAAGCCGGGCGTCTGCGCGCACATGCGCAGCAGCGAACGGACAGGGGCGATGCCGGTGCCGCCGGTAATGACAACGAGATGCTTCCCGGCAAATTCCTCCACAGGCCAGCCTTTTCCGTAAGGGCCGCGCAGGAAGAGCGTGTCTCCTGCTGTTTTATGAAAAATGGAATCGGTCACCTTGCCTACCGAACGTATTGTGAATTCCAGCCAGTCGTCCCCCTGGGCGGAAACGGATATGGGAGCCTCGCCGATTTTAGGGATGGAAAGCTGCATAAACTGTCCGTGCGAGGGTTTGGCATCCGACTGTACCCGGAAGGTCCACTCATGCTCGCTTTCCCTTGTTACGCCCAGAATTGTGCAGGGCTTGGGCTGAACGGGATTTATCATCATAATGTCACACTCCTTTCCGGGCCATGTCGGCCTTGATTTCTTCCACGGCGGCATTCATCTTATTTACCGTTGCGGAGATGGAAATAAACTCCGGACAGCGGTTCGTGCAGCGGCCGCAGCCAACGCACATATGGCTTTCTTTAAAACGGGCCTTATAATCATAAAATTTATGTAAAACCTTAAAACGCATCCGGTCACCCGGGGTGGAACGCAGCTCCCGCTGTCCCGCCATCTGATCAAAGCCCTCTATCTGGCAGGAAGCGCTGACGCGGCGGCGTTCGCCGACCTCCGGATTATCTCCGTAAATCACGTCCCGCGTGGTAAAACAGGTGCAGGTGGAGCAGGCTACCGTGCAGCTGCCGCAGGAGATGCAGCGGGAATCGAATTCCTTCCACATGGGATGCTTTTTCAACGCCTTGCGCACCTCAATGTCGCTTAAATCAGGCGGAGTCACCTTTAATTCATTTTCCTCCACAAAGGCAGGCGTATAGTCTTCCTGGGGCATTCCGTCAAAATAGGGGGCAAAGCTTTCATCCTCCACACCCACGACAACGCCCTCCGGTGAGAAGCGCAGGGCAATGGCGTAATCATCCGTCCGGTTCGTGCCCATGGAAACACAGAAGCAGGTATCGTCACCGCCGCCGCATTCCATCAGGGCGAAGGTCACCAGCTCCCTCATCCGGGTATAGTAAAAATCATCATAGCCGCCGTTGCCCGCATATATCCTGGCCTGGATCTTCTGCGCATTGATATCGCAGGGCCTTGCCAGAAGAAGAATCGGTTTTGTGGCCACCTTGCTTGCCCGGTATTCATCCTCTGTAAAATAGAAGATAGTCTGTTGAATCGGAGTAAGAACCTCCTTGGCGGGGTAGTTCGATTTCACATCCCATACGATGTCGGAAAAACGTTCCACCTCGGCGTATCGAACAATATCGGTATCCGAATAACGTCCCTGCTTGGGAAAACGTCTGGGTGCGAAGACGCGGTAATCCTTCCGGAGCTTCTCCAGAACCGCGTCAGCCTGTGTGATATTGAGCGAGTAACCCATGCTGCTGACCTCCTTAATTCCCGCAGACAACGATCCGGATAGATGTGAAAGCATCTGGCCGGAACCTGCTGTGAGGGTCCATTGCCTCGCAGCTTGCTGCGTATCATGTTTGATGGACTTTTTTGTAGCGGTACTGATTTAATTTTAACACCCTTCTCTTATGATAGATAATGATTAATAATTATCGAATCATAAATTAAACTTATGAGTTGAACACGCCGGACATGCAGAAACTTTTTCCGTAACTGTCCGGACATCTGAATTGTTACACTTTTTCCCTTTTATACGTGCATAAGTGACAATTTTTCTTTCTTTTGTGATATAATCTTTAAATGTATATAAAAAGAAAGCTTGCGTTGAATTGCTGCGGCTAAGAACGGAAAAATACGGGACAGAGGAGGAAAGGCAGTATGGCAGAGAACGTTTTTCTGGAGAACAAAAGAAAGCTCAGCCTGACTGAATACATGAATTATAATACCAACGACAGGGGAAATCTGGGGGATCAGCTCCCGGTGGCCGTATACAGGCTTATGGAATATTCCATACGCGAACAGCTGGCGGAACAGCTGGGGGAAGAGGAGCAGGTGCGTATTTTCCGAAAGGCCGGTTTTAAGGCCGGCGCCTATTTCGCGGAGAACATACTGGATATATCCCTGCCGCTCAACGCATTCATAGCGTTGCTGCAGTCCAAGATGGAAGAGATGAAAATCGGCGTCCTGCGGATAGAAAAATTCGATGAAGAAACAGGAAGGATCATGCTTACCGTATCGGAGGACGCGGACTGCTCCGGCCTTCCGCTGCTGGGGGAAACGGTATGTAATTATGATGAAGGCTTTATCGCCGGTATTTTATCCTCTTATACGGGAAAAGAGTATTCTGCCGTGGAGGTTGATTGCTGGGCGACAGGGGATCGTGTGTGCCGGTTCCGTGTGGAACCGGAAGAGAAGAGGTAGGAGATGGAAAAGGATAATTGTGAGCTGCTGTTTGAATACCTGAGAAGTATTCTGTATGATCAGCAGATCCATGCGCTTGATGTCAAGGAGCTGGACGAGCCTTATCAAAAGCTTGGGAAGGGGCTTGCATTCCTGCAGCAGGCGGTGGAGGAAATGCTCGCGTATACGGAAGACCTTTCCCGGGGCAATCTGTCCGGGGCTTATCCGTCCCGGGACAATTTCCTGTGCGTTAATCTGAAAAATCTCCATGCCAACCTGAATCATCTGACCTGGCAGGCAAAGCAGGTGGCGAGCGGGGATTACTCTCAGCATGTTTCCTATCTGGGAGAATTTTCGGAGGCCTTCAATACCATGACGGCCCAGCTGAAGGAGCGGGAGACACAGCTGAAGGAGGAAGCGCAGAAGGTCCAGAAGCGGGCGCAGGTCATTGAGGAATATAATGATCTGCTTGTGGAGATGACGCGCAGAAGGAAAGAATGGATTGTGGTGGTGGATGCACAAAGCAGGGATATTGTTTACTGCAACAAGAGAAAGGATGAAAAGCGGATCGATCCTGAATTCTGTGAAAAATGCCGGCACAGGCTTTCCTTCAGAAATGATATTTTGAACTGGCAGGACAGCGAACAGTATAAGGTATGGGAAGCGGGAGATGAGGAGCAGGGATATTACCGCATCACCACCTTCCATATAGAATGGCGGGGGCAGAATGCCTATGCCCATATCGTGGTGGATATTACCGATGAAAAGCAGGCGGCCAACCGCCTGAACAGCAAAGCGTATATGGACCCGGGCACCGGCATCCATAACAGGCTGTTTTTTGATGAATATATGGAAAGCGTGCTGGAGGAGGGCAGGGAAGTGACTCTCTGCTATCTGGATCTGGACGGCCTGAAATATGTAAATGACCATTACGGACATAACCAGGGGGATAATTATATCCGCAGCTTTGTTTCCCTTATGAAAAGTTCGGTCCGCTCCACGGATATTTTCGCCAGGATCGGCGGGGATGAATTCTGTGTGGTGATACCGGAGGTGGAGAAGGAAACGGTGGAGAAGAAGTTTGCGGAGCTTCTGGAGCTTTTTGTGGCGGAAAACAAAGAGGAGTATCCGGTGAGCTTCAGCTACGGCGTAGTGGAAATCAGGAGAATTGGAAAACGGATGACGCTGGAGGAGATTATCAAAACGGCGGATGCGCAGATGTATGAATGCAAAAGGCGGAACAAGGAGCGGTATCCCAGAGGCTGAGAAGCCGCCCTTCCGGCAGTGGATATATTTTTCTATTCCCAGGTTCTTTTTAATACGTAAGAATAATAAAAAAAGAAAGTAAAAACAGAAAAAACTTATGAAACGGAAAGCAGACACTTCATTTTACAGAAAATTTTTAACTATCTATGTGGCTCTTGTACTGCAGAATGTGGTAACTCTGAGCGTTAACCTGGCAGACAATATGATGCTTGGCTCCTACAGCGAAACGGCGCTGTCCGGCGTGGCGGCGGTGAACCAGATCCAGTTTATTTATCAGCAGCTGCTTATGGCCCTGGGAGACGGGCTTGTTATTTTCTGCAGCCAGTACTGGGGAAAGCGGCAGACGGAGCCAATGAAAAAGATTTCGGCAACGGCCATGCATGCGGGCCTGCTGATCGCGATACTGCTGTTTGCGCTTGTCAGTATTTTCCCGCGCCAGGCGGTGGGGATTTTTACGACAGAGGAGAGCATCATCCGTGAGGGCGTAAGCTATCTTTCCATTATCCGCTTTACCTATCTCTTTTTTGCTGTCACCCAGATTCTGCTGGCCACGCTGCGCAGCGTGGAGGTGGTGAAAATCGCCTTCTACCTTTCGGTGATGACTTTTTTTGTCAACTGCGGAATCAATTACGTGCTGATATATGGCCATTTCGGTGCGCCGGAAATGGGGGCCGCGGGTGCGGCGATAGGGACGCTGGCGGCGCGTATGACGGAGCTTGTGGTACTGATTATCTACATTATCAAAAAGGAAAAGCAGCTGCATCTGAGCATTCGCAGCTATCTGCAGCATGACCGTGTCCTTTCCGGGGATTACTTCAGAGTGACGGCGCCCATGCTGGTGGTGCAGGGGCTGTGGGGCGTGAATACCGCGCTGCAGACCGTTATCCTGGGCCATATGACTGCGGCGGCCATTGCGGCAAACAGCGTTGCTTCCACCATTTTTATGATGGTCAAGTCCATGGCTGTGGGTGCGGCCTCCACCGCTTCCATCATCATCGGGAATACGATAGGTACGGGGGATATCGCTCTGGTAAAAAAATATTCCGGAAGGCTGCAGCGTATTTTTGTGGTTATCGGCCTGGTGTCAGGGCTTCTTCTGTTCCTTATCCGGGTGCCCATTCTGCAGCTGTATGATCTGTCCGCCTCCACCAAGGAGATGGCCAATACCTTCCTTATCATACTGAGCGTTGTGGTGATCGGCATGTCCTACCAGATGCCGACCAACAACGGCATTATCCGCGGAGGTGGGAACGCCATGTTTGTTGTGAAGATGGATCTGATCAGCATATGGGGAATCGTGATACCGCTGTCATTTGTCATGGCCTTTGTGGTGAAGGCTTCGCCGGCGGTAGTGGTCTGCTGCCTGAATGCGGATCAGATCTTCAAATGCATTCCGGCGTTTCTGGAATCCCATTATGGGAACTGGATTCGGAAGCTGACAAGGGAATAACGGGGATCCGGCAAGGCCGTGAAAACATTATAAACATTATTAATAAGGAAAAGAGAGGGATTATTTCATGAAAGAAACAGAATGTGCAAGGGCAATGAAGGATCAGGTCTGGGTGAAAAACAGCGATATCGTCGCGCAGGCCTGTGCGCCGGGTGTGGAGCGTAAGGTGCTTGCGTTCACGGACGGGCTGATGTGCGTGGAGAATCATTTTATGGAAGGGGCCAGGGGCGCTGTGCATCACCATCCCCATACCCAGATAACCTACGTGGTATCCGGGCAGTTTGAGTTTCAGATAGCAGGTGAGAAAAGAATTGTGAATCCGGGTGACAGCATGCTGAAAAAGGATGGTGTGGAGCATGGGTGCGTCTGTCTGAAGGAGGGAATTCTGCTGGATATTTTCACTCCGATGCGGGAGGAGTTTTTGTAATAAAGTGTCGTTGACAACGGCTGAGCGGTGTGATATGCTGGTTGGCAATATATAAGAACCGGTTAACTGTCAGGAAGGGAGAGTTGATATGGCATTTTATTACGAGGAACCATCCAGAACGTTCAGTGAATACCTTTTAGTTCCGGGGTATTCATCCACCAGGTGCATTCCGTCTGAGGTCAGCCTGAAGACCCCGCTGGTCAGATTCGCCAGGGGCGAGGAACCTGCGTTGTCCATCCAGATACCCATGGTGTCCGCGATCATGCAGTCTGTTTCGGACGACAGGCTGGCGGTTGCGCTGGCGCAGGAGGGCGGCCTGTCCTTTATTTATGGTTCACAGTCCATTGAGGATCAGTCGGAGATGATCCGGAGGGTGAAGCGCTACCGTGCCGGCTTTGTGGTGAGCGACTCCAACGTATCACCGGATATGACGCTTCAGGATGTGCTTCGGATCACTGAACAGACCGGCCATTCCACCATTGCCGTTACGGAAGACGGCAAAGCGGGCGGCAGGCTGCTGGGCATTGTGACGAATAAGGATTATCGTGTCAGCCGCATGGAGCCGGATATGAAGGTAAGCGAATTTATGACGAAGTTCGAAGACCTGATTTATGCGGACGAGGATACAACGCTCAAGGAAGCCAACGATATCATCTGGGATCATAAGATCAACTGTCTCCCTTTGGTGAATAAGAAGCAGGAACTGGTTTATCTGGTATTCCGCAAGGACTATGACAGGCATAAGAAGAACGAGCATGAATCCATCGATGCCTCCAAGCGTTATCTGGTGGGCGCGGGCATCAATACCAGGGACTATGCGGAAAGGGTTCCGGCGCTTCTGGAAGCCGGCGCGGATGTGCTCTGTATCGACAGCTCGGAAGGCTTTACGGAATGGCAGAAGATCACCCTGGATTATATTAAGAAGAATTACGGGGACAAGGTGAAGGTGGGTGCAGGCAATGTGGTGGACGCCGAAGGCTTCCGCTTCCTGGCTGATGCCGGAGCTGACTTTGTGAAAATCGGAATCGGCGGCGGGGCCATCTGCATTACCCGTGAACAGAAGGGTATCGGCAGAGGCCAGGCGACAGCCGTAATTGAAGTGGCGAAGGCAAGGGACGAGTATTATAAGGAAACCGGTATTTACGTTCCCATCTGCTCCGACGGCGGCATTGTACATGATTATCACGTTACGCTGGCGCTGGCCATGGGCGCGGATTTCGTCATGCTGGGCAGATATTTTGCAAGATTTGATGAAAGCCCCACCAAGAAGGTGAATATCAACGGCAGCTACATGAAGGAATACTGGGGGGAAGGAAGCGCCCGGGCCAGGAACTGGCAGCGCTATGATATGGGCGGAGACAAGAAGCTTTCCTTTGAAGAAGGCGTGGACTCCTTCGTACCCTATGCCGGAAGCCTGAAGGATAATGTAAATCTTACGCTGAGCAAGGTGCGTTCCACCATGTGCAACTGCGGCGCACTGACCATCCCTGAGCTTCAGGCAAAGGCCAAAATCACCCTTGTTTCCTCCACAAGCATTGTGGAAGGCGGAGCCCATGATGTTATGCTGAGGGATAAACGTTAATATTGGGTAACTGTGGGTGTAACGAATAGTTACCATATTTGATAAAAAAGAAGAGGAGCCGCCGGCGCCTCTTCTTTTTTATCGGTTGCGGTGTTTTGGACAGGACCGGCGGAAGGGAAAGGTTTTTTAATCGTTGTCATTCTTTCGTGCTATGATATAATTAACTGAACATAAGTGATAGCATTTATTTTGTTGGGAAAAAACATGGCATAATTATTAAAGCGGTCAGAAAAGCGGCAGGGCCGGGAGCTTTCGGCACAGGCGCAGCTGCCCGGGGGACTGATTAAAAGATTTCGGATCAACGGGGAAGGATGAAAGCAGGAGAGCAGATATGAGCGGACAGAAGATAAGGATAGTGAAAAAGAACGATGAATTTTCCATGGAATATCAGGTGGGCGATATTTTTGAAATAGACAGTACCTGGTATGGCGGAGTGAATGTGACCAGCAGGACGGGCATTCCCCTTTCCCTGGACAAGGAGGAGTATGAGCCATGGGAGGAGGAAGCCGCCGGGGAACGTGAGGTTGACCGGTATTCCTATGAGCTGGGCGTAATGGATGTTTTCTGTGAGATGACGGCGGCGGGAGTGAAGAAGCTGGCCATGAGCCATCCCTGTGACACCAGGCAGGAACGCAACAGCTATCTGCCGGAAGTAAAGAAGCTTTGTGAAAAATACGGGGTAAAATATTACCCGGAAGACGAGGCCTTTATCACGGAGTTATTCCCTGCGCAGGCCAACCGGGGCAAATATAATTTCCTTTTTTACTATACTGACGATGTGCTGGAGGAATATCTGCGGCTGAAGGAGGAACAGCGGAGGCTGCAGGAAACCGGCGGGTATACAAAGCAGAAAAGCTATGAGACAGCCTGTGCGTTCGGGCGGCTGCTTTCCTATTCTCAGGAGGGGATAAAGCGGCTGATTCAAAAGGCGGCGGAAGCGGACAGGAAGGAATAGGAGAGGCGGGTGAAAAGACTTGCTGTATGAAAAAATAAGAACCCGCCTGGCCCGGGGCGCATGTATCCTCCTGACAGTGTTTCTGTGCTGTCCGCTTTCCCTGCAGGCTGCGGGAACGGAAAAAGAAAATGAGGATCCGGCACAGCCGGCGCAGGAATACCAGGCGTACAGGCAGCGGTTTGACGCGATTGACAAGCTGGGGGATATTCCGGCGCAGGGGTTTAGGATCATTGATACCCAGGCATTTCCGGTAACGCTGGAGCCTTATGGGGAAGTGATTTTCATTCCGGCGCTGGATACGGAATATAACCGGTTTGCCCTGTTCCTGACGGACGGGGAGGACCGGGTGGTATACAAAACCGACAGACTGGAAACCAACAACCGGAACCGGGGCATGCTGGAGCAGCCCAATAAAGGCATGGCGGCGGTTTCCTTCCAGGATTTGAACGGGGACGGCTACACGGATATTGTGCTGATCACCTCCTGCATCAATGAAAACAGCTCCCGCCCGGAGAAAACCTATAAGGTAGGGGATGTTTTGTTCGGAAGCAGAGACGGCTTCTACCAGGACTGGCGGATTTCCGATAAAATCAACCGCTTCAGCATGAACAAAAGCATCCGGTTCATCACCTCCTTTGTGCGGGACGGCAATTCCACGGAATTCCTGTATACGGCCATGACGCAAAAGGAGCTGCTGGATCATGGCTTCCGGATTATAGAAGAACAGTGCTACTGGCGGAATTTTGAAAAAATGGGCAGGCTTCAGGTGGTGCCGGGAACCTATACCATGGCGGATTATAATGTATTTATGATTTATCTGGTGAATGAGCAGGGTTACATCGTCTGGAGCTTCCAGCCCATGGGGGAATATGATAATCTGTATGCGCTCAAGGGCCTTGTCTGCAAGGATGTGGACGGGGACGGCCTGAAGGACATCATCGTGCTGGGCCGCTACAGCTATGAAAGCGAGCAGGCGGAGGCGGTGATTGGAACGGAGTTTGAGATCTATTACCAGAGAACGGGAGGTTTTTCCGCCGATACAGAGTATAAGAAGCTGTACCGGATTGGGGAAAACGTCACGACGGAGGAGCTGGTGCTAAGGGCGCGCGCCTATTGGGGCTGGTCCGTGTAAACAGGGGCCTGAAGGGGCCGGAGCCTGCCGGGAAACAATTGTTTGGGAAAGGAGCATCATTGTACCGATGATAAAAATACTGATAGTGGATGACGAAAAGCCCATCTGCGATTTGATAGATCTGAATCTTTCCGCCTCAGGCTACCAGTGCCGGACTGTCCAGGACGGCCTGGAGGCACTTAAGCTGATAGAGGAGGAGAACTTTGACCTGATTTTGCTTGATATCATGCTGCCGGGTGCTGATGGCTACGACATCATGGAATACATCCGGCCCATGGGCATTCCGGTCATTTTCATCACCGCAAAGCATGAGGTGCGCGACCGGGTGAAGGGGCTGAAGCTGGGGGCGGACGATTATCTGGTGAAGCCCTTCGACGTGGTGGAGCTTGTGGCCAGGGTGGAAGCGGTGCTGCGCCGCTATAACAAAACGGAGAGGCTGCTCAGCGCGGGCGACGTGGTAGTTGACGTGGAAGCGCGCCGGGTGACCAGGGCGGGAGTGCCTGTGGAGCTGACGAACAAGGAATTCGGCCTGCTGGTGCTTTTTATGAAAAATAAAAATGTAGCGCTGTTCCGGGAGACCCTGTATGAAAAGGTCTGGGAGGGCGAGTACTACGGGGACAGCCGTACGCTGGACCTGCATGTACAGCGCCTGAGAAGGAAGCTGGGATGGGAGCATAGTCTGGTAGCGGTATACAAGGTGGGATACCGCTTAGAGGTGCCGCAATGAAATTTTCAATCAAGCTGCTGCTGTGTACGATGATCGTCATGGCGATTGCCTTCGGATTCAGCGGATTTTATTTTGTCAATTATGTGTTTGAGACCGCGTTGGACCGGGAGGTGGGGCAGGCGCTGGATGAAAACAGCATCCTCCGGTTCGCCTTTGAGACGGCCGCGCTTAACGTGCCCGCAAAATACGATGTGCTTCAGGATCATACCATAGAGCAGATCGCCTCCAACATGGAGACCGGCGGCCATGACAGCAGCCGTCTGCTGCGCCTGTCCGACGAGGAAAAAAACGTGCTCTATATCAGCAGCGGCTTTGAAGCGGACAACGGGCTGCTGGGCCAGACGGATGAAAATACCAAAACCTACCGGGTGATCAGGCAGGAGGACAGCTATTATATCCAGACCGGGATAACGGTGAATGCGCTGGACAGGATCCTGTATCTGGAAACGCTGAAGGATGTGTCCGAGGTTTTCCGGGAAAGGCAGCTGGGCTTTTCCGTGTACCGCCGGGTGACGATACTGATGCTGGTATTCGGGACGGTGCTGATGCTGGTGATTTCCTCCTGGCTGACCAAGCCCATCCGCCTGCTTACCAGGGCGACGAAGCGGATGGCGGCGGGAGATTACGGCTACCGGGCAAGGCAGATCAGCAATGACGAGCTGGGACAGCTGACTACGGATTTTAACCATATGGCAAATGTGCTGGAGGAAAATATCAATAAGCTGGAGGAGGAAATCCAGGCCAGGGAGGATTTCGTGGCTGCCTTTGCCCATGAGCTGAAGACTCCGCTGACGGCTATCATCGGCTATGCGGACATGCTGCGTTCCCGTAAGCTGGATGAGGAAAAAAGCTTCCTGTCCGCCAATTATATATATACGGAAGGAAAGCGGCTGGAGGCCATGTCCCTGCGGCTTCTGGATATCATTGTCACCAAGAAGGAGGAAGTGCAGTTCCAGCTGGTGCCTGCCGCTTCCCTTTTCGATTATCTGAAGGATATGTTTGCATCCCATACGGAGATGGAATTTCATTTTCAATATGAGTCGGGTATGGTGAGGGCCGAGGCCAACCTGATCAAGTCGGTGCTGGTGAATCTGCTGGATAACGCCTGCAAGGCTTCGGAGCCGGGAAGCCCTATTGAAGTGAGGGGGAAGCTCACGGAGAGAGGCTACCGTTTTGAGGTAAAGGACGTGGGCGTGGGGATCCCCAGGGAAGAACAGAAAAATATCACCAAAGCCTTTTACATGGTGGATAAGTCACGCTCCAGAAGCAAGAACGGGGCCGGCCTGGGCCTGGCCCTGTGTGCGGAAATCCTTCTCCTTCATGGGAGCAAGCTGGAAATCGAAAGTGAACCGGGGAAAGGCTCCTGTATCAGCTTTGTCCTCCCGGATAAAGGAGGAATGGAATGAAAAAAAACATGAGGAACATTGCCTTTCTTCTGTTTGTGTGCCTGGTCATGGCTTTTTCCATCTGGGGGCCGGAGGCCATTGCGGAATACCGTGACAGGGAGATTCTGGGCGTGACCCATGCCCAGACTGTGGAAACGGCAGGCGAAGGCTACCGCTATACCTTAAGCAGCAACGAGCGGCTTTATATTCTGGCGAAATGCCTGAACAGCCAGTCCTTCCCGGAAAGCGATCAGAACGCCATGACCCGGAAGGACGAGGACGGCCTGGAATATCAGGAGCCGGAAGGAAGCTATGCCTTTGTAGTCAATCACAGAGGGCCTTCCGGAAAGGAAATTACGGATGCGGAAATCATAGAAGCCTGTAATGAAGGACTGCAGATATTGAAGGATTTGGGGATACTTCCGGATTCCGTCAGAAAGGTGGAAGCCTCTGCCTACGACGCGGTGCTGTATTCCGCCATTGACGTGCCGGAGCCGCAGAACAACGTGGCGGTCTGGAAGGTGAGCCTGTCAACCAGCCAGAAAAATGCCAGAAAAGAAAACCGCCTCATTGATGCCTATATTGATGCGGATGATGGCAGAATTTATGAATTTTACGCCAGATCCTCCATGCGCTGGGAGGAAATGGACCCCGATGAAATCATTGCCCGGTGGAGCGAGTACATGGGCCTGGAGGAGCCGGAGGTTTATGAGGACCAAAATCCCCTGCTGGAAACCACCCCCTACTTTAAAAAGTATGTGTTTGCAGGCATGGGGAACGAAAAAACGATAGTCACCATCGGCTTCTATGAGGGGATTAACGAATTTTTCCTGAAGGTATCCAAGTGATGCGAATTTGATGCAGATATGAGGCGGAGCCGGTGCAGTTTCGGGGGAAGGGCTGAACCGGCTCCGGTAATGTCTGTACAATAAATTACTTTACCCGGAAGGCCTTCGGCGAACGAAAATATACAAGAACAAGCGCCGCCGCAATATATATCACCGTAAAGCCGAGTACGCCCAGCGTAAACAGGCTTCCGGTCACTTTGATTTCCAGGCAGAGGAAACAGAGAGCATACATGATGATATTGATGACGGAAAAAAACGGGTTTTTTATCTGCAGGCTCTCCGAATAAGGCTGGAAAATGTAGTACAGGCACAGGTGATGGGCGGTAAAAAGGACGGAAAGCAGCAGGATGGCCAGACAGAACAGCAGCATATCCGCCGTAAAAATGCTGACGCCGCACAGCAGGCGGAAAATAACGGCGCAAAGGCACAGGGCGCCGGCTATGACCGCGTCATAAAGGGATACATACATCAGCCGCACCCGGAAATTCTTCAGTATGGTATCCGGCCTGCGGTAAAAGGAATAATGGAGCATATCCTTGTCGCAGTTATAGAACATGGCCCGGCAGGCTTTGTCCGCTACCGTAAGAAAATACATGATATAGACGAAGGAGGGCAGCAGGGCGGTCATCTTTTGCCCAAGCTTCACTGCCGCGGGCCGGTTCAGAAGCAGGAAGACAACGGAGAGCGCAAAGATGGCAGCCACTGCGATCAGGCGGTAGTACACCGGGCGCAGGAGCTGTCTTCTGTGTCTGGCAAAAAACAGGCTGTTAAAATAGGCATAGCCCCGCAGCGCCGATGTATGCTGTCTTACGGACAGGGAAAGCTCCGCGTCCTTTTCCCGGACCTCCACCTCTTTGAAGGAAGATGCGGAAGAGGATTTCATTATGGTTGACAGCAGAAAATTAATATCAATGGAATGAATCAGTTTTTGCTCATAACCTTTATAGCCAGTAATAATGTAATACAGACTGAAGCCGCCGCAGGCCAGCCAGAATACCATACTGACCGGATGCAGCAAAAATGACGCCGGCAGGGAAATCCCTGACAAAGGAAGCAGGTAAGCCCCGGCCAGTCCGATACCGATAATGGCCCAGCTGCATGCCATATTCCGGTAGTACACCTTGCCGGTCCTGTCAAAAACAAACAACTGGAACGCTTCTCCCATACTGCGGGCAGCCGCCAGCAGAATCCACAGAAACAGCCCCTGTACCGCCGTCCCTCCACAAAGTAAGGAAAAGAGGATAAGAAAAGGCAGGTAATAGAGGAAAAAAGGGACATATTTCAGACAGAGGGCCGCATGCGTATAGCTGCGTACATCGCCCTTCATATATTTCAGCAAGGTGATTTTATCCCTGGTTACGGTGAAGATCTGGCTGTCTCCCAGAGAACCGATAATACAGTTTAAAAAGAAAAGGATATGCGCCATCAGGGAAAAGGTCTGTCCTTTCCATACGGGTACTTTTCCGGACAGCAGCTGCGCTGGCAGCAGGACAAAAAACAGAAGATACAGCGGCTTGCCTGTAATGTCAACAAGCTGGCGAACCAGGAAGGCGACGGCAGCCAGTATTTTTTTCGCGGGATAATTGGCGTACACCGAATCAGGGACCAGCTTACCCGCCAGGGGAAGGCGTTTCAGATAATAGAGAAAGGCGTTAACCCAAAGGGCGGTCCTCATAAAAATGATTTGTTTCAGTGTATTAATCATGGGCATTTTCATCCTTTAATAATTCTATCAGCCTGGCTTCAAAGTCAGGGCTATCCAGCAGGGAATGGTCGAGCCGGCTGAGCCGCCCGTCACTGAGCACTACGATTTCGTCACACAAATCTGTGGCAAGCTGCAGGATATGGGTGGAAAAAATAAGAATATGATCCGGCCGGATTTCACGGAGAAGCTGTTTGATTTCCAGGGCAACCACCACGTCGAAGGAGGTAAGCGGCTCGTCCAGTAAAATCACAGGCGGGCGGGCTATGAGGAGCATGAGCATCTGCACCTTGTTTTTCATCCCGTGGGAATACCCCTTGATCAGCTTGTGCCTGTCGTGGGCATCGATTTTTACCATATCAAAATAGTCATCAATTGTCTTTCCCACAGGGACATTTCCTTCATGAAGATCCATAAAAAAACGTATGAATTCATAGCCGGTAAGAAAATCCGGCAAAATGGGCGTGGAATATACATACCCCACCTGATCCGGCGTAAGCGGCCGCGGCGCGCCGTCGCCGTCAAAAAGCAGCGCGCGTCCTCCGTCCGCGGGCACCTCATCTGTCAGGCAGTTAAAAAGAGTGGTTTTGCCAGCTCCGTTTCTGCCCAGGAGGCCGTATATTTTGCCTTTTTCAAAGGCAAAGGTGCAGTCCCTGAGCACCTGCTTGTCGCCATAGGCTTTTCTTATGTTTTCCAGTTGCAGATCCATGCTTTTTCTCCTTTTCATCTCGCAGGACACAAAAAAGCATGGCCCGTATTCCCGGAGGAACGCGGACTATGCCTGTGTGTTCCTGTTTTTAACAGGCTGCCGTTTAAAAAACAGGTATGTGTATATATGTTTGGGGCAGCGTCACTGTGGGCGTCGTCCATGGGGAAATTCCTTTCTTTGATAAAACACTGAGGATTAATGTTGTCCCTATTATAGGGGAGCGGGTGAAGGAGAGCAAGAGACAGGGCGGTTTCTTTACATAAATTTTACATGGGAGAACCGTTGTTATGGCTTTCATTGCCAGCCTGCAGGCGCAGGGGAATGCAGGCTGGCAATGAAAGCAGAAAGACGTCGGATTTTCTATACGTACCGGAAGCGATTACGGAAAAAGCATTGCTTTTGCCCCTTTATAATGAAGCAGCAGGTGTTCCAGGGGTGTGCGTCCGGCAGGAATGACGGCGCTGTCGCTTTCCAGGGTATAGGAGCCCTCATAGGAGGAGGCATCGATAATATCCCTGCCGTTTGCCCAGTTTACCATTCCTTCTCCGGGAGCGAGGTGTTCATCGTTGATACCCATGTTATCGTGAAGGTGAACCGCAAACAATCGGGATTCTTGTGCCGTTCTTCAGAAGGGGTGAACAGTAACCAGAGGGGAGCGAAGGAAGGTGGTCTTTTTAGTAGTTTTAGTAGTTGTTGATAAAGGCGGAGCAGGCATGGTAGAATGAAGAAAACAATTATTTTACTGTACATATTTGGGCGTAACAAGGGAGGGCGGTGCATGAAAAGATTAAATTATGGGATATTGCTTGCAATCAGTATTTTGGTTGCAATATGGTTTTACTGGACGGGAATGGGGGAGGAATTACTGAATCGGATATCAGATAAATTTATGGAAGAAAGAGGCGATAAATCCCTGCTTGACGCCGCAGTGAGAAAATTCAAAAGAGGCCGGGAAAGTTGAATGAATTCGGAAAATCCCGGATAAAGATATAAAATATTCTGAACAGATATGAAATCGGGGAGAAAAATTTGTATAAGGACACTAAATGGGCGAAAGAAATTCTGGCGCAGCAGGATGAAAATGGTCTGTGGGGAAATTTCCATACATTAAGTAAGCCGTCCAAAGCGCCAATCGCAACGGAACAGGCGCTGCGCAGACTGTATGTTTTAGGCTTTGATATCAATGATGAGGCGATTGCCAGAACCGTTACATATATGAGCGATTGCCTGAAAGGCAGGAAACAAATGCCGGACAGGCGGGAAAAAATGCATAACTGGGATATTTTTACGGAGCTGATGCTCGCTGTCTGGATCAGGAAATTCACATTGGCAGATAGGAGCGCGAACCGTGTTGCCGGGAAATGGGCCGATATTATAACCCGGGCGTTCTCTTCCGGGAGCTTCAGCCATGAGGACTGTGCTTTGGCATATACGGAGATTTTCGGAGAACCGCCGCGAGGCGGACGGCTGGTGGATTTTGTGACTTTTTATCAGCTTTCCCTCCTTCCCGGCATGCTGAATGAAAGAACGGAGCGCCTGATGATGGATTATGTGCTTCATTATGACAAAGGAATTTATTATGTTTTTAGCAGACCATCGGGAGATTCCCGGATCTGTAATGTACCGGAAACGTTTGCATCCAGAGAGGCGGGAAGATATCTGGCGGCGCTGGAACTGCTTGCGGAATACAGGAACAGCATCGACATGCTGCATTTTGCATCAAAATGGCTGTATGCAAATCAAAGGGAAGAAGGAAATTGGGATATGGGAAGCGAGGTAAAAGACGGGATATATTTTCCACTTTCCGACAATTGGAAAAAGAAAGAAAACAGGATTGCCGACTGTACCTGGCGTATAAGGAGGCTGCTTGATAAGCTTGAAGACAGAAATTAAGAATCAGAAATCAGAGGTTGGAACAGGGAGGACAGGCAATGAAGGAAATAAACGGCTTTCAGGATTTTGTAGACGATCTGAGGATAGCGGGCTTTACAATCGGCGGTGAAAACGGAGAAGGGGTTTTTACATTAAGCGATTACTTTAGTGATAAAATACACTGGCATACGGAGGACGATGATACGGATCCATGGGAATGGAGGATACGGGTCCTGGATGAGTATCGCGATATTGCCTATGGAAAGCTCTTTTTTAAGAAAAGCGGTTATATAACGAAAGAATGGTATCCCTATTTCCTGGCAGCCAGGAGGGGAAGGGCGGACCTTTACGAGGAATATGAGGAAGGCAATGTTACCCTGATGGCGAAACGGATTTATGATGTGCTCAGTGAGGAAAAGGAGCTTCCGGTGCATCTTCTGAAGCAGTACGGCGGTTTTTCCAGAGAGGACAAAAGCGGATTTGATAATGCGCTGACTGAGCTGCAGATGAAATTTTACATTTCACTCTGCGGCAGGACAAGAAAGAAATCCCGGAAGGGTGAGGAATACGGATGGTCTTCAACGGTTTTCTGCCTGACGGAGGATTTATTCGGGGAAGAGGTATTTGACGCGGCCGCGGGGATTTCCGGTGAAGAAGCCTTCCGAAAGATTGAAAAACAGATTTATAAACTGAATCCCCAGGCGCCGGAGAGGAAAGTGAAGAAGTATATTCTCGGATAAAACGGCAGATATGGCATCGTCGTCTGCACGCAGAATGTATACAGAAAAATACGAAAATACATATAGACATTATCTCCTTCCTGTGATAGTATTTATCTGTAATCAGAGACAGCAGGATAATGGCTCCGGAGGCCTGTAATGCACAAAGAAGCTGAAAGAAAAACACTTTCAAAAGCTGAAAGAAATATACTTTCAAAAGCTGAAAGAAATATACTTTCAGCTGTAGGTTTGTTATGCGGATTAGAGCGCAGATAAGGAGTAAAAATGGACGAGAAAGCACTGATAAACGTATTGTCAGGATTATTTGATGAAAAATTGCAGCCCGTACATAATCGGCTCGACAGGTTGGAGGGCCGGCTTGATGGTATGGATAGCCGCCTCGACAGAGTGGAAAGTGAAATCGGAGCCCTGAAGGAAGGCCAGCAGAAGCTGCGTCAGGAGTTAAAACGTGTATCCGATAAAGTAAATGAAACATATGAGCTTGCCCTTGAAAACTGGGGGCAGGTACAGGAATCAAAAGCAAGGCTGACTGCTTTGGAGTCCTGAATTATATAAGAAGCCAAAAGGTGATGCCCTCACACAGAGGAAGGCATCACCTTTTTTCATGCCAGGCCTGAGGCGCGGACTACAGCCGTTGCGCCACCCGTCTGTTCCACCGGGCGAAAAGCATGGTAGCCGCAGCGGTCACAACAAACACGATCCACAGCATCCCGCGCAGATGCTCCAGCAGGAAGCCATACATGATCTGCCCCAGTGGCTGCGCACAGGTGGAAAGAGCGATAATCCATGAGATTACCTTGCCGATCAGCCCGGGTGGCGTCGTGATCTGGATATAAGACATTACCTGAATTGTATAAAGGGATGCCATCGCCATGATAAGAATCCCCGACACCGCCAGAATCAGATAAGCCAGATATACCGGAAGCCCCTTATAAAGAGCTGCGCCCATGGGAAGAAGCAGCATTCCGCAGCAAAACAGCAGCTTCCAGGTGCTTCTGACATTCAGCCGTTTGCTTAAAAGCCCTGCGCCAAGCCCGCCCAGCAGTCCCCCTCCCGCCATGAGGGCTTCCAGAAAACCATACATTTCCGAAGCATTGTTCCGGGGGAAAACGAGTACCTGTGTAACAATAACAGGCAGGCTGACAATCATAAGAGCCGATAGGAAAAGGTTTACCGCCGCGCAGCAAAATGTCAGCTTTCCGATTTCTTTTTTTTCACGTCCGATAAAAATAAGGCTGCTCTTCATATCTGCGATAGTTTCATGAAGCAGCGTATCCGTGCGCACCCTTTTAACGAACGGAATATGGATAAAAATTTCCATGACCGCAGACAGGAAAAAACAGCCCATGCAGACATAAAGTATGGGGGTGATGCCCCAGAGACCGTAAGCAATGCCGCCCAGGGCAGGTCCCAGCAGGCCGGAAAGGGAGGACACCATATTGATAATGGCATTGGCAGGCATGACGGCTTCCTCCGATACCAGCAAAGGAATGCTGGCCTGCACGGAAGGCTGATAAGCGCCGGAAATCCCATACAGGAGAAAAAGCATAATCAGGATGAGAGAAACCAGGCTGCCCCTCCCGCTTAACACCAGGAAAAGAAGAACCAGGCCTGCCGTAAAGAAATCCAGCACAACCATGATATTCCTTTTATTCATCCGATCCGCAATCAGGCCGCCGATGGGAGACATGACAACAAGCGGAAGGAACGCTACGCCGGATACCACACCCAGAAGCGCCGCCGATCCGGTAACGGAAAGCAGGTGCAGCGGAAGGGCAAACCGGATGACCGCATTTCCGAACAGGGAAATGATCTGACCGATTACAACGAGATAAAAATCCTTGGAAAATCCTTTTTTCATATAAACCTCCAGACGAAACTGTCGGCGCATAAAACCAGATGCGCCGGAAAATGTATTCATGCTGCCAAAACTCTGGCGCCAGCGGCCGGCATTTACAGCAGCAGCCCGGTTCCAAAAACAAGCTGTACATCAGCCGCTTTGCGTCAGGTTTACAGAACCTCCATGAGAGAAACCTTACGGGAAAGGCTCCGGTAAACAATAAAATACAGCGCTCCCATGACTGCGGCAAAGCCTGCCAGGCTCATCCAGCCGTACATGCCCGCGGATGCAAAATTAGTCATTGGCGCGGTGAGGATAAGCGCTGAAATGATGACAGTTGTCGCGCTTTTTTTCCGGAAACCGAACCATACGGCGATAAGAGAAGTACAGGCGGCCAACAGCGAAATACAGATGCTGCAGATCAGCAGATGCGCGCCATTGGAAATCAGGAATTCCCCGGGAAGCCCACCTCCCAGACGTGAGACTAAAACGGCGGCCAGAACAGACAGCATATTGGAGGCGAAAGCGGATCCTGCAGTAAACAGGAAGCTGACGGCGGCTTTTGAGGCAAACATCCGTCTGCGGTCAACAGGATAGGAAAAAAGCAGCAATACTTTTTTCCCAAGATAACCGTCCAGAATGACTTTGGAGCCAAGAACCGCCCCCAAAATAGTAAAGGAAAACATGCTGACGCAGGAAACCAGCAGAATCAGGGAATTCCAGCTGCCGGAAAACTGCGCGTCATCCACGCCCCGTTCCGACTCGGGAAGAAAACAGAAAAGCAGGGCGATGAACAGCCCGAAGGCCAGCAGACCGCAGGCCGCGCCCAGATAAGGCCTCCAGTTTATTTTTTTCAATTCCAGCTGCATCAGTTTCATAAAACGTCTCCTTTCATTTCAGCAAGCACTTCTTTTTCAAACAGTTCCTTTCCCGCCCCCTGATAATCATTCATATGGAATTCCCTGCGGATGCTCCCGCCGGACAGAATGCCCACAGTATCCGCCATGGCGGCTATATCGCCGAGGATGTGGCTGGATACCAACAAAGTTTTGCCTTCGCGGGCCAGGGAGCAGAAGAGGCTGCGAAGCTCCTCCACCCCCAGCGGATCCAGTCCGTTCATCGGTTCATCCAGCAGCAGAAGCTTTGGCTCATGCAGAAGCGCCCTGGCAATGGCAAGCCTCTGACGCATTCCATAAGAAAAGGAAGAAACCGGTTTGTCATTGATGCCCGTAAGCCCGACTTTTTTTAAAATTCCGTTAATATTGCCGTTGGTCTGCATATATGCCTGATGCAGTCCGAGATTTTCCCTGGCGGAAAGATGCTCATAGAAGACTGGCAGATCAATCATGCTGCCGATATCCCTCTGTATTCTTTCCCTGTTTTCCCAGACAGGCATATCCTGAAAACATATTTCTCCATAATCAGGACAAAGAAAACCTGCCGCCAGCTTCAGCAAGGTGGATTTTCCCGCCCCGTTCTTTCCCACCAGCGCATAGACGCTCCCTTCCGGTACGCTGAGTGAACAATGCGCTAACACCGGCTCATCCGTTTGATAAGCTTTGGTTACATCTGAAAATTTTATCATAGAATCCTCCTTTAGACTTTAATACCGACCGTTGGTATGAATAATTGCCAAAAATAAGCTGCCCATGAAGAGCAGTTATTTTTCTGAACATAAGACAAATTCTCAAAGAACGGCTGCCGCCGTATTATCTGCGACCCTGATGCTCCTGATAAAGCTGTGCGTACTTTTCCAAAGGAATGAACATTTCATCATCAATAATATCCAGTCCCAGGAGACGGAGCATATGCTGGAAAAATCTCATTCTGTTTATCAGTTGCAGCGTGTCACAATGATAAACAAGCGGATTCAGCCAGAGATTGCCCATCAGCATAAGCACCTCAGACAGCTCCTTCGGATAATCCGTACAAATTGAACCGTCCGCGATACCCTCCTCTAAAATAGGCTGTATCATGGCCGGAGCCTCCTGCTGCACGGAATTCCGGATAAACAGCGATAGAAGCTGCGGATTATCCAGCATATCCGGGGCCGCGGCAAACAGCTCCTCCTGTGCCGAGGAATAAATAGACGCCTGAAATACCATCCGGAGCTTCTCAAGCCCCGTCAGATCCTTACGCCGGACAATCTCATTCATTTTTTCCGTAGCCCCCGCATAAAGCTTATCGGCCACCGCATTCATTATCTCATCCTTAGATTTAAAATGATGATAAATAGCTCCCTTGCTCAGTCCGCCCAGATTATTAATAATGTCCTGGATGGAAGTACGTTCATACCCCTTCTCCACAAACAGCCTGGCCGCCGTATCCACAATCAGATTACGCGTTTCCTCCGGATACTTATTCCTCGCCATGAGAACCCTCCTTCACACTATGTACAATAAACATACCATCGGTATGTCTGATTATACATACCAGCAGTATGTATGTCAACTTATTTTTGAAAAAAATAAAAAACGCGGCAAAACTTTTCATGTTCTACCGCGCATCAATCTTTCTTAAAAGTTATTATATCCGGCACATCACGGGACTTTTACACACCATCGAAGAAAATACCTCTGTAGGCCTTTAAAAGCCTATATTTTTTTGTCAAATCTTTTGTTT
>PPYE01643463.1_pt1 | contig 93778 bp, 76 predicted proteins | sample 1559881 | NCBI WGS metagenome assembly PPYE01 (sample SAMN08240022, study PRJNA423297) | Human gut metagenome, whole genome shotgun sequencing project.
ATCGTTGTCGTAAGCGCCATTGTAGACCCATGGGTCACTACCTTCTCTTTTGTTGTTGCACTTGCAATGAGAATTCAAGGTCAAAAAGTAAAAATATTTTGAGTTTTCTCTTGCATTTAGTTAGCTAAGGCTTACACTTTAAATAGTTAGAAGAGGTTAACTTGTTAAGGTTTTTATATAACAGGAGCTAGTTCTAACAAAATTGCTTTATCAGCCCGGAACCTTTCCCCTCTCCAAGGGTCCGGAATCCAGGCGCCGTCGGCTCCCTTTTAGTCGACGGCGCATTTTTAAGAAGGGAGCAAGTACGGTATGGATTGTCTTACTTCTTTTGAGAATTCATCGCTCCTAGACGTTACTTCTCCCTGTACCTATTCTGCTGATAAAAAGCCTGTTTTTAATGAGGGCGGGAGAGCGTATACTCCCGAGCTCTGTCACGATTTTGCAACAACATTTGTTCGCTGTGCTGCTGGTGTTATTGCTCACGTTAAGCCGGCTGCGCTCTTTTCATTTGCTTCTCATAAGTCTTGTAGCTCTTGTGCAAGCCTTGTCTGCACTGATCCAACGTTGAGGTCATTTCTCTGCAACGCTACTCACGAGCTCTCACTGTTTGGGGTAACGCTCCTTGCTACCTCTGCTATTTCTGGCGGAAAGGTGACGTTTGTTGCCTATAGACCTGAGCTTGTTGAGGATATTCTCGCCAAATCAGAGCACTGTGAGTTTCTGGCTGCCTTTGGCCATTCCACTGAGTCCGTACAGGCGTTGATGAAGAGCATGCGTTCAAGAATTTTTGCTTTTCACGCAAGGAAAGCCGCGTTTCCGCACGAGATTGGACTGGTACTGGGCTATCCACTTGCTGATGTTCAGGGCTTTATGAATGGACAGCCTGAGCTTTTTACTGGTGCTTGGAAAGTCTATGACAACACGGAAGAAACTCGCCTGCGTCTCGAGAGACTTAAAGATGCAGAAGATCAGTGCAAGCATCGTTTTTATCAAGGGGAATCTTTGGCGCAGATTCTCTTATCGTATGGCAATACCAAGAAACGCCAGGTTGCATAAGGGGTGTGCTTGGATTTCTTGTTGAGGTATTGAAAGTAATGTGTAGTTTTCCAGGGGGAACCTGGACACAGAAGGAGGAAATGTATGAGTAAAGTAGCAGTTGTGTATTGGTCCATGACGGGCAATACTGAGGCAATGGCAAAAGAGCTTGCAAGTGCTGCAGACACCGAGGCTATTGAGTCTTCTGAGTTCTCTGCAGATATGTGCGATCAGTACGATGCATTTGCTTTTGGTTGCCCTGCTATGGGTGACGAGGAGCTTGATCCTGATTTTGAGGAGCTCTTCAACGATTGCGCTGGCAAGCTTGGTCAGAAGCCAACCGCTCTCTTTGGTTCTTACGACTGGGGAACCGGCGACTGGATGGAGACTTGGAAGCAGAATGCTGAAGCAGAGGGTGTCAACGTTGTTGAGACCTTTATCTGCAACCTTGAGCCAGATGACGATGCTCTTGAGGCTCTTCGTGGTCTTGGCGCAAAGCTTTCTGCTTAAGCTGCATTACGATTTTTGCTGTTGCTGAAAAATTTGGCGAGAAAAACATCATTTTTTGAATAATCTAGAAAATGGTGGGTAGTAAAACAGCAACAGAAAGGAAGTTTGTATGTCACCAATCAATATTATTGTTATTCTTGCTGTTGTAGCGCTTTGCGGTTTTGCGGTTTATCGTGTTTACGGAATTGCTGCAGGTAAAAAAGGCTGCTGCTCTGATGAGGGAACAGGCGTTACTACCTGTAACACAGAGCAGGTTTCTGCTGCAGATGGTCCAGAAGACAAAGATGAATCTCATTACCCTTATGTTCAGACCTTTGAGATTGGTGGTATGACTTGCCAGAACTGCGTCAATCATGTGACTCGAGCTCTCGATAGTATTGATGGAACATGGGCGCAGGTTACTCTAGCTGGTGGTCAGGCACGTATCCTCAGCAAAAATCCAATTGATGTTGATGCGTACCGAGCTGCCGTAGAAAAAGAGGGTTATCGCCTTCTTGCGTAAGCACAATCAAATCATCTCGCAAGAAACAAACTTTGAAGAAATTTTGTAAAACTTGCGTAATAGCTGTGCAAAGTAGCGCTCTTTGGCTTGTTTAATCAGCCGAAGAGCGCTATCCTATTGCCCGTATGGCGTCAAGCTATACACTGTATCTGTTGGCCCCCGAGAGCATGTAAGTTTCCGAGTAGAGAAGCCCACGTATTGGCACTCTGGCAGCAACCATGTTGACCGGGGCCCCGTTTTGGAAGGGGTCCACCTTTGAGTGAGATTCAGAACTCGTCCATCTTCTCTTTGGATGAAATTTCCGATGAGGAAATGAACAGCCTGATCGACGGCACTGTTACCGATTTTGATGAGGGAGATCTTGTCAACGGCACCGTCGTCAAAATTGAGCGTGATGAGGTCCTCGTAGACATTGGCTACAAGTCTGAGGGCGTTATTCCTGCTCGTGAGCTTTCTATTCGTAAAGACGTCAACCCTGCAGAGATCATCTCCCTGGGTGAGGACGTCGAGGCTCTTGTCCTTCAGAAAGAGGACAAAGAGGGCCGTCTGGTTCTCTCCAAGAAGCGTGCTGAGTACGAGCGTGCTTGGAAAGCAGTTGAGGATAAGTTCAACGCCGGTGAGACCGTTGAGGGCGAGGTTATTGAGGTTGTTAAGGGCGGCCTGATTCTTGACATTGGCCTCCGTGGCTTCCTGCCTGCATCCCTTGTTGACCTTCGTCGCGTCAAGGACCTTGGTGCATTCATGGGCACTCGTATTGAGGCTCGTGTTATCGAGATGGATCGCAACCGCAACAACGTTGTTCTTTCTCGCCGTATTGTTCTTGAGGAGGCTCGTAAGGCAGAGCGTCAGGACATCCTGGGCAAGCTCCAGGTTGGCATGAAGCTCAAGGGTACTGTTTCCTCCATCGTTGAGTTTGGTGCATTTGTTGACCTTGGCGGTATTGACGGCCTGGTTCACATTTCCGAGCTTTCTTGGAACCACGTTAACCACCCATCTGAGGTTGTTAAGGTTGGCCAGGAGGTTGAGGTTCAGGTTCTCGACGTTGACCTTAACCGTGAGCGTATCTCCCTTGGTCTTAAGCAGACTTCCGAGGATCCATGGCGTGTACTTGTTTCCAAGTACCCAGTTGACGCTATCATCGAGGGCACTGTCACCAAGCTTGTTACCTTCGGTGCATTTGTTGACCTTGGCAACGGCGTTGAGGGCCTCGTCCACATCTCCGAGATGGCTAAGCAGCACGTTACCGCTCCATCTCAGGTCTGCAAGGTTGGCGACGTTGTACAGGTAAAGGTCATGGAGATTGATCTTGACCGTCGTCGCATCTCCCTGTCTATGAAGGCAGCTGCAGAGACCCTTGGCATTGACATTGAGGTCACTCCACTTCCAGAGGAGGAGCGTGCAGCAGCAGAGGCAGCAGCAGCTGAGGCTGAGGCTGATCTTGAGGCTCACCTTGTTGAGTCTGAGGCTAACGCACAGGCAACCGAAGAGGCAGCAGAGTAGAGCACTTTGCGCATCTAGAGATTTGTCAAGAGACGTCATCGAAAGATGGCGTCTCTTTTTATGTAAGTAACAAATATCTCCATTCCTTCAACAGGGTGTTAATGCGAAAATATAACGCTAAGTTTTTATTCTGAGGAGGAATACGCCTATGACATCAAAGATGCAGGGCCGCAGTTTTCTTGCTGTTATGTTTGCATTTTTGGCAGCTTTAATCTTTATGCCAAATATTGCATACGCTGCAAGTAACAATTCGTTCTATAACGGCACTACTACTAACGTGTCTCCTTCTGTGAGTGCGGATGGTCTTATCGAGCGTTCTATTTACTTTACAGATGCTTCTGGCCAGACATCTAACTACGCTTATAAGGATAATGACACTACCCAGATGAACCGCTCCATTGTAGATATTGATAAGTATCAGAATCTGCAGGCAGTGGTAAAGATTACCAATATCTCTTCATCTCCAGTTTCTGTTAACGAGGTTATGCAGCTGCCACTTACTTACTATGTCAGCTCAAGCCCTAATCCTGATTTGCGTGCAACTGGATTTACCTTCTCGTCAACTAATACAGCAACTGCAATTAACCTGAACATTAGTGGACTGAACGGTGGTTCTGGCTCTCAGCCTGCAGCAAATGCTTATGCTGCATACCAGGCAGCTGGTCAGGACAATGCTGAGATGCGTTCCGTTTCTGTCTCTGGTACCCTGGCTGCTGGTGAAACCATTACACTTACCGTTCCTTTGACGCTTACCAATGGTTCTACTCTTAATTTGTATGGCACCAACTATGTAGGTCTTACTCAGTACCTGCTTGATCACAGAACCTCTTACGGAAACCCTCGTGTTTCAGTCAGGTTTGCAAGGCAGGTCTTGGAAGAGGGAACAAACAATTCCATTCTTAGCAGCAATAAGAAATATCTGGGCGTAATTATTAGGCCTGACGGTAGCTATTACGCTATCCCACAGGACGAGTGGAATTACATGCCAACTATTTCTGTAAGTGATATTCACGTTGACAATATTCTGTATGAAGATCGCCACAGCGCAACAGAAAATGATGCGCTGTATACCGGCGGTGCTTACTACATTGATTTGACCAACATTAAGAATGCTATGAGGGACTATGGCTATTCAGTTCACACTGGAAATTCCAATAGGGGACTGTACCTGAATCTTCCTGGCTGGCAGATGGCTGTTGATAATGATCTTGCTGATGATGTGTATCAGGAGTATTCGTACACTTCTCTTTCTAGCGGCAACCTTGTCATCAATGCTTCTGAGAATTCAACTGACGAGCTTGATCTTAATAACGGCGTTATCTCTCCTCTTTATACAGAGCTTAGGCAGGTAGTTACGGCACACGACAGCACTATTACCGCTAATCAGGATTCCTGGTCCATCCTTGATAACCTTGATGCTATGGTTGATCACAGCGCTGGTCAGGTTACCCCTGCTGCTGGTTCTGCTGACGCTCGCGTTAAGGTTGTTGATCAGAGCGGTACAGTTGTACTTGATACAGCAACTATGGATGCAGCAACTGTTGCTCAGAAGGCAGAAGAGATTTCTAAGACTCCTGGTGCATACTCCGTTACGTATTACTATTACTTCAATGGTAATGCTGCAGCTGCAGGTAATGACTATGAGGCGGCAAAGACAGTTACCCTAACTGTTAAGTCTGATACTCCAGCTCCAACACCAACGCCAGCTCCAGAAGAGCCTTCCAATCCTGCTTCTCCAGTAAAAGAGAAGAAGGCAAAGAAGAAGAAAGCGCAGCTTCCAAATACGGGTGAAGAGCTTCTGGTAATCCCTCTTATGGTTATGGGTGTATCTGCTTTGACAGCCGTTGGACTTATGAAGCGTAAGCACTAAGACAGAGCGTTCTTCTCGTTACATGAATTTGTATTGGCAGGTATCTCTTTGGTACCTGCCAATATTTTTATGGACATAGTGGACAACTGTCCAAAAATGCTTAGTCAATATTTATCTTTGTATATAGGTAAATCCTATATGATTTGACAAAAAGTGCAGGTAAATAGATTTTGCTGTTATTGTCGCAATTTAATGTTTCATGTCTATTTCATCCTAGGTATATATAGGTAAATGCTGATAATTGTTATGTATAGTTATCTAACCCCAGCAGGGTTGTCTTATAAATCGTTTTAATAAGAAAGAAGGGTTAACATGCTGGAGAACTCACTAAGCCGTCGTAATTTTTTGAAGGCATCAGGTATGGTAGCGGCTGGTGGTGGCGCATCTATGATGTTGGCTGGCTGCAATCCTTCCTCCACTGATACTCCTCAGGCATCTGATAAGAAGAAGATTCTTCGCTATGGTTCTGCAAACTCTAAGCAGGGCCTTGATATGCAGCGTGCAAACAACTCACAGTCCGCATGTGTTGCAGACTCTGTTTGCGAGTCTTTGCTTCGTTGGACTGAGGATAACGAGCTTGTTACCTGCCTGCTTAAAGAGATTCCAACTTTTGAGTCTGATGGTGTCACCCTTAAGTGCGAGCTCAAAGAGGGTGTTAAGTTCCACGATGGTACTACTCTGACCGCAAAGGACGTTAAGTACACCTTTGAGCGTATGTTTAAGCCAGAGACCAAGGCTCTCTCCACCAGCTTCTTTGACAAGATCAAGGGCGCTCCAGAGATGCTTGCTGGTAAAGCTACCGAGCTCGAGGGTCTGACTGTTCAGGACGACACTCACTTTACCTTTACGCTTTCTGAGCCCTACATTGTCTTTGTAAGCGTTCTTGGTATTTCCTATGCTTGCATCTTCCCAGAGAAGGCTTGTGAGGCTGCTGGTGCTGATTGGGGTACTGGTACTAACCTCATTGGTACTGGTAAGTACAAGATTAAGAGCAACGATGACACTACTGAGGTAGTTCTTGAGCGCTTTGATGACTACCATGATGGCAAGCCAGCTCTGGATGAGATTCGTATTCACTACTACGACGATTCCAACACTCAGCTGCTTGCATTCAAGAACAACGATATTGACTTCTGCGATCTTCCATCTTCTTTGTATCAGCAGTATTCAAGCGATGCTGACGTCAAGGACCTTATTACTGCATATCAGACCCTTGGTGTTAACTTCATCAACCTTAACCTCAAAGAGGGCTTTGAGCTTACCGATCCTAAGGTTCGTCAGGCACTCTCCTTGGCAATTAACCGCCAGGAGCTTGTTGACAACATTGCTTCCGGTAACGGTACTGTTGCAAGCGGTTGGCTTGCACCAGCAACCCCTGGTTACGACAAGAGCGCACCTGCTTTTGCGTACGATCCAGAGAAGGCTAAGTCTCTTCTCTCTGAGGCTGGTGTTTCTGGTCTTAAGCTTTCTGCAAAGGTTAGAAAGTCTTACGAGAAACTCCTTGTTGCTGTCCAGGAGTACTGGAGCAAGATTGGCGTTACCCTTGATGTCCAGGTAGAGGACAACGCAGTTTGGAACACTGACTGGGCTGCTGGTAACCTTCAGATTACTACCCTTGGTTGGTATCCACTGTTTGCTGATGGCGATCAGCACCTCTACACCTACTTCTACAGCACCAACGCTGCAAAGAAGTCTTCCTTCTACAACAACCCAGAGTTTGACAAGCTTCTTGTTGAGGGTCGCTCTGAGTCTAACAAGGACAAGAGAACAGAGGATTACAAGGACGCAGATAACCTGCTCACACGTACAGACTTTGCAACACTTCCTCTGTACTGGCCAAAGAACTCCTTTGTCGCTAAGAAGTACGTCAAGAACGCTAAGGTTGGAAACTTGATCTATCACTTCTTTGATATTGATATTGATACATCAAATTCCGATTACACCGTTCCAGAGGACTAAGTAGCAAACTTGCTATAAACTTTAAAGCGGCATCTAAGATTCTTGGATGCCGCTTCATTTTCTTGAGGGGAGAGGAGCTCAGGAGTGAGATCGTTTCTAATCAAACGAATCCTTCAAGCAGTGAGCGTTGTAGTTTGCATTTCTGCTTTAACGTTTTTTGTCTTGAACATTGTCCCAGGTGACCCAGTACGAGTCATGATGGGCGATATGGCTGATGAGGCTACGGTTCAGCAGGTCCGTCACACGATGGGTCTTGATAAGCCAATTCCAGAGCAGTATGCAAACTGGTTTGTAAAAATGCTTGGTGGAGATTTTGGAACTTCTTACACTCAGAAGCGACCTGTCATTGCACTTTTGACAAAGGCTCTGGGCGTTACGCTGCGCTTAGCAGTGTTCGCGTATCTTTTTGCCATAGTACTTGGTCTATTGATGGGTATTCTCGCCGCGGTAAACCATGGAAAATGGCTTGATAGAACACTTATGTCAGCTGCAATCTTTGGTATTTCTGCTCCATCATTTTGGGTGGCATTAGTACTGCAGATTATTTTTGCTTTGACGCTCAAGTGGTTCCCACTCTCTGGCGTTAAAACTCCTTCCGCCTATGTTCTTCCTGTTATTGCGCTGGGCTCTCGTTACGCAGCAAGTATTGCCCGCGTTACCAGGACCAGCATGCTAGACGTATTAAACCAGGACTACATCAGAACTGCTGAAGCTAAGGGCTTAAAGCGCTCTGCTATTGTTTTGAAGCATGCGCTCAGAAATGCTCTGATTCCCATTATTACTATTGCTGGATCTCAGCTGGGAGATATCCTTACTGGTTCCATCATCATTGAGCAGATCTTTAATATGAACGGTATGGGTAAGTTGCTTATTGATGCAATTAATGCTCGTGACCTGCCGCTGATTCAGGGTAGTGTCATGTACGTGGCAATTATCTGCGTTGTGATTTATTTACTTGTTGATATTTTGTACGCAGTAGTTGATCCACGAATTCGTCTTGGAGAGGAGGCATCAGAGTAATGGCTTTGTTTACAAGCGATAAAAATAGCGAGAAGGTCCAAAAGACCGAAGCTGTACTTGAAGATGCCGCCAAGGCTCAAGAAGCAGAACAGGCTGCCACGGGAAAAGTCCGTGCGCAGAGCTATTGGCAGGTTAGCTGGAACATCTTTAAGAAAAATAAACTGGGCATGATTTGCTTGGGCATTGTTTTGGCTCTAGTAATTATTGCAATTCTTGCTCCTGTTCTTGCTCCCTATGGCTACAAAGATCAAAACCTTTCAATTCAGAATCAGAATCCAACATTTGCACATCTGCTTGGCACTGATGAGTACGGTCGAGACATTCTTTCTCGTATTATTTACGGCTGCCAGATTTCTCTTTCTGTTGGTATTATTTCGCAGGCAATTGCCCTGTTTATCGGCTTTGTAGCAGGAGTTGCAGCAGGATATTATGGTCGCTGGGTTGATGCAGTTGTGTCTTTTATCATCCAGGTTTTCTCCAGCTTCCCATTCTTGCTCTTTGCAATTTTGATTATGTTTGTTATGGGCCCAGGTCTCATCAATCTCTATATTGCATTGGGTCTTTTGATGTGGACTACCACCGCAAGGCTGATTCGAGGCGATGTCATGCGCCTGAAGAATTCTGAATACATTCAGTCTTGTATTCTGTCTGGCGGTAATAGCTTCCGCATCATCATGAAACATCTCTTGCCTAACTGCATGTCAACGCTGATTGTTGTTTCTACCTTGGGTATTCCAAGTGCAATTCTTTCTGAGGCAACGCTTTCGTTCTTGGGATTGGGCGTTCAGCCGCCTGAGGCAAGTTGGGGCCAAATGATTGCGGCGTCTCAGCCATACCTTGCATCACAGCCTCTCTACAGTATTGCCCCAGGTATTGTCATCATCATTACAGTTATGTCCTTTAACTTGCTCGGCGACGCCCTTCGCGACGCCCTTGATCCAAAGATGCGTTCTTAGAAAGGAGGTTACGTTTATGGCAGAAAAAACAGATGCTCTTGCACAAGAGAGTGATCAGACAAAAGAAACCAAAGATGCGTCATGTGAGCACGTCATTGAGGGTCCAAATGGACAGTCTGTGCAATTTTGCAGCCTTGAGGAGCGCAAACTTGCACAAGAGACCGCTCAAAAGGAGCGAGAAGAGCAGTGCAAGAAAAACGTTCTTCTCGACGTCAATCATCTTGATGTCACGCTCTTTACCGAAGATGGCGCACTTCCTGCAGTAAGTGACCTCTCGTTTATCATGCGAAAAGGCGAGACTCTTGCGGTAGTAGGCGAGTCTGGCTGCGGTAAGTCCATGACGGCTCTGTCAGTTATGGGACTGCTTCCTACACCGCCTGCACAAATTACCGGCGGAGAAATTATTTTTGAGGGAACCGATTTAACTCAACTTCCTCGTGGTGGCATGCGTGACTTCCGCGGTAATCGCATTGGCATGATTTTCCAGGAGCCTATGACCTCCTTGAACCCTGTTATGAAATCTGGTCTTCAGATTCGTGAGGGCATCCTTGTTCATAATCCCAACATGAGCAAACAGGAGGCAGATCAGAAGGCTCTTGATATGATCAAACTGGTGGGTATTCCTGCACCAGAGAAGGTCTTCTCGTCATATCCTCATGAGCTTTCTGGTGGTATGCGCCAGCGTGTCATGATTGCTATGGCACTTGCGTGCCAGCCTTCGCTACTTATTTGCGATGAGCCAACAACCGCGCTTGACGTAACGGTTCAGGCACAGATTCTGCAGATCATTGACCGCATGAAGCAAGACCTGGGCACCGCTGTCATGCTGATTACGCACGATATGGGCGTTGTTTCCGAGATGGCTGACTGGGTTCTTGTCATGTACGCTGGTCATCGTGTTGAGTATGCGCAGTCTGCAGAGCTCTTTACTAACCCTCTGCACCCTTACGCTCAGGGCCTGATTGCATCCATCCCATCGTTTGACGAGCATACCAAGGAGCTCTATGCAATTCCTGGTAGCGTTCCTACGCTTTCTCACATGCCATCTGGCTGCCCGTTCCATCCACGTTGTCCGTTTGCTAAGGACATTTGTAAGAACCGTCGTCCTGGCTTGACTGCTGTTGGTGAAGACAATTGCCATACTGTCAGCTGTTGGAAATACACTGATGAGTGGGGTGAGTAGTCATGGCAGAAGAGAAAAACACAGACGTCAAGGACCTTTCTGGCGAGAAAACCATCTTGTCCGTAAAGAACTTGGTTAAGCGGTTCCCCATTAAAAACGGTGTTTTTGGTCGTTCAAACGCTTCAGTTCATGCTGTTGAGGATGTTTCGTTTGACCTAAGGCGCAAAGAGACTCTGGCTATTGTTGGCGAGTCTGGCTGCGGAAAGTCTACAACCGGCAAGTGCGTACTGCGCCTCACCGAGCCAACCTCTGGTACGGTTGAGCTTGATGGGGAAGACTTCACCTCATTAAAGGGAGAAGACCTCAAGCGCGCACGTCAGAAGATGAAGCTTATCTTCCAAGATCCTTACAGCTCACTGAACCCTCGTATGACGGTCATGGATATCATTGGCGAACCTATTGATATTGCGGGTACATATAAGACAAAGGCAGAGCGCGATGCTCGTATTGAAGAGGTTATGGAGGAAGTTGGCCTTAACCTTGAGTTCAAGTACCGCTACCCTCATGAGTTTTCGGGCGGTCAGCGCCAGCGCATTGGTATTGCTCGCGCTATTGTGCTTGAGCCAGAAATTGTTGTCTGCGATGAGCCTGTTTCTGCTTTGGACGTTTCTGTTCAGGCAAAGGTAATCAATCTGCTTGAAGAGCTTCAGAAGGACCACGGTCTGGCCTATATCTTTATTAGCCATGACCTTTCCGTTGTTCGCCACATTGCAGATACTGTTATGGTCATGTATCTGGGTCACCAGATGGAGTTTGCCACTAAAGACGCCCTCTTTGAGCGTCCTTTGCACCCATACACTCAGGCACTTTTGGACGTTATTCCTCGTATTCGCCACGAGCGTATCCAGGAAAAGCGCATTCTTCAAGGTGACGTTCCAAGTCCTGCAAATCCACCTTCAGGTTGCGTATTCCACACGCGTTGCCCTAAGGCAATGAAGGTTTGCTCCGAGCGCATTCCTGATCGCATTGAGGCTGAGCTAGGTCATTTCTGCGCCTGCCACCTGTACGACACATCGCTTTCTGATGCCGACCGTACACCTCAGGTTGCACACGCTATTGAGGCGGCTCAGAAGGCCGTAGAAGAAGCGCGCCTTGAGGAGAAGATTTCCGAGTAGCGCATCTTATTGTCGTGTCTTAAAACGGCATACAAACACAAAAAAGGCGAGAAGACCAATTGATCTTCTCGCCTTTGTTTTTGGGTGTAGGAAGCCTTACTTCTTCTTAACCTTATCGAAGTGAGGGTTAACCAGAACGCTGAGGCCCGTAAACTCTGGCTTCAAGACGTAAGGCATCTGTGGCCAGTCGATAGGCAGGCAAGCGTAGTCTGTGTGAGTCATAAGGCTGTCTGCCTGGCGGGTAAGCTCCAGGACCTTATCGTTGTCGTTAACGGTAAGGCGAGCCTGGTCAACCAGGTTGTCAAACTCGGTGCTGTTGTAGAAGGAAGACTTCTTTGCGGCGCGGTCAGAGCGGAAGTAGGAGCCCATGTGCTCAACACCCTGGAAGGAGAGGGTAGACCAGGTAACAAGAGTGACTTCAAGGTCACCGTTAGTACGTGCGTCGCTCCAAACACCAGAGTCAATAACGCTTACGTTACAGGTAACGCCAATCTTTGACCAAGCATCCTGAAGGGCAACCATGAGGTTCTGATCCTGGCTTCTGACCTGTGCGTTAAGAGTGAGGTTAGAAACACCAGCCTCTGCAAGAAGCTGCTTTGCCTTGTCTACGTTGTACTCAAACTCTGGAGCGGACTCGTTGTAGCCGGTCTCAGAAGATGGGATAAACGACTTAGCAGGCTTTGCAACACCAGAAAGAATGGTGCTACAAATGGTGTCTCTATCAATTGCCATAGAGAGAGCCTGACGAACGCGAACATCTTTGAGGTTCTCGCTCTTAAGGTTCAAGTTTACAAACTGCGTGGATGCAGGAGTGTAGTTGACAATCTCTTTGGAAATAGACTCATCATTTTGGTACTGCTGAATAAGAGATTGAGAAATAAAGACCAGGTCAACATCATTGTTCTTGTAGTTAAGAATACGGGTGTTAGCGTCGTCAATGTAGACAAATCTGAGCTCATCCAGACCAGGCTTGCCCTCATGGTAGTCAGCAAATCCCTCAAGAACAACTTCTGTAGTGCTGTCGTTTGAAACAAGCTTATAAGCGCCAGTACCAATAAAGTTGGTCTCAGTACCCCAGGCCTCACCAGCTTCTTTGCAAGCCTTCTCTGGGTAGATAACAGCGTAGAACTGAGCCATGATTGCATTAAAGGTTGAATAAGGTTGTGTCAGCTTAATATCAAAGTGACGGTCATCCTTAATAACAACACCAGAAAGCTCTTCTGTTGTGCCGGCAATGATGTCTTTAGCACCCTCGATGTATGCGTACGAGTCAATTGAGGTTGCCTTAGTAGCAGGCAAGAACATACGCGTGAAGGTGTATTTAACGTCAGAAGACTTAAGGGTCTCTCCATTGTGGAATTTGATGCCATCCTTAAGCTCATATGAGTAGGTAAGGCCATCTTCAGAGACAGTAGGAAGGCCGGTTACCAGGTTTGGCTCAATCTCTTTTGTGTCTGGATTAAGTACCAGCAAAGACTCTGCAACTGCCTCAGATACACCAACAGAACCAGAAGTCTTCTGAGTATCAAAGGTTACTTTTGGGTTGTTTACACCAAAGCGCAATACCTTTTTCTCTGCGTCTCCGCCAGCTGAACCGCCACAAGCAGAAAGTAGTGAAGCAGAACCGGCGGCAACGGCAGCCGCCAAAGATCCACGTAAGAATGATTTACGGGAAAGGTTATTAAATACGTGCTCTTTCATAGGGCGCCTTCCGTTTGCATCTTCAAAATATGAAGCTTAAATGTAAAGAACTGGCTTCTTAATACCCAAATTAATTGTACGCAATACAGAAAAATGTTTCATTAATGAAAAAACATTGTGGAGGAGGGCTTGATAGAGTGGCACGAAAAGCGTAAAAGCGATAAAGTCAAAGACTCAATAAGGGTCAACCTTTACTGTTATGTTGTTTGAAGAGCTGAGTGTTAAGAGGATTTTGTGGTTATTCCAGATATTGTCAAAGATGCATTTAGTGATGTTCCCAAGCTTCCTGCTTCTGAGCGTCCTCTTATCTGTGTGACTCCTCGCTGGATGCCTGAAGAGAACTTTTCTGATTCTGCTTCTGTATCGCAAATTCAGTTTGATGCCATTCTTGCAGCTGGCGGCATTCCAATCATGATGCCTCTAACAGAAGATCCAGAAGTCATTGGTCAGTTTGTTGAGATGTGTGACGGCTTCTGCCTCACTGGTGGTCATGATGTTGACCCTCGTAATTGGGGAGAAGAACCACGCGACCTCAATCGTTTGTGTCCTATACGAGATGCGCTTGAGTTTGAGCTGGTAAAGCAGGTACTTGCTGCAGATAAACCTTTACTTGCTATTTGCCGTGGCCTTCAGCTTTTAAACGTTGTGCTGGGCGGTACGCTTGTACAAGATTTGCATACCCTTGAACCAACAGAAAATCATGCATTCTGGACTCATTCGGCAAATTTGTACCATCCAGCTCATGCTGTTCATGTTCAAAAAGATTCTTTGCTGTACAACGCTCTAGGCAAGATAGAAGACATCCAGGCAAATTCATACCACGATGAGGCTCTCCGAAAAGTATCTTCTGAACTCAAAGTAGTTGCCTATGCTTCAGACGGCATTATTGAAGGCGCTGAAGTCAAGGGGAAGAGATTTGCTCTAGGTGTACAGTGGCATCCGGAATATGGATGGCATTACAGCAAGTCTGATTGCGAGCTTTGGAAATCCTTTGTTACAGCTTCACGAGCCTCACGGTCTTCTCGTTAATAAATTGATACGCTAAACTGCGTTAACTATTTGGTTAGCGCAGTTTTTTGTAAGGGAGTTTTATGAGTGACGTTCTAGATAGATTTATTGCGTATTGTAAGGTTTCTTCTCAGTCTAATCCGCTGACGGTAGATACGGTTCCTTCAACTGAGTCTCAGCACCAGATGGCTGAGGTTGTTGCAGCTGACCTTCGTGAGCTTGGCGCAGAAAATGTAACCGTTGATGAGCACGCCTACGTGGTTGCTCACTGGCCGGCAAGCAAGGGTTTGGAGGACCTTCCAACTCTTGGTTTCTGCTGCCACATTGATACGGCTTGGCAGTCTTGGGGTAACCCCGTTCATCCTCAGGTTGTCACGTATGAGGGCGGCAAGCTAGTAGTTGGTTCTGATCGTGAGGGCAGAGAGGTCTATATCAGCCCTGAGACAAATCCTCAGCTTGAGCACATGGTTGGTTGGCAGCTGGTTACCACTGATGGCACCTCGCTGCTTGGCGGCGATGACAAAGCTGGCATTGCCATGCTGGTCAGCTTGCTTGCTCGCTACAAAGAGCATCCAGAGCTTAAGCACCCACGTATTGCACTTGCCTTTGTTCCTGATGAGGAGATTGGCCACGGCGCAGCTCTTCTGGATCTTGAGGCTTTTGGTGCTGCGTATGGTTACACCATTGACGGTGGTCCCTTTGGCGAGTTCTGCTACGAGACCTTCAATGCTGCTGAGGTGTTTGTGCGTGCTCACGGACTTTCGGTTCATACAGGTACCGCAAAAGGCCAGATGATCAATGCATCCGAGGCAATTATGCGCTTCCACGAGTTGCTTCCACCTGCGGAACGTCCTGAGTTCACTGAGGGCTATGATGGCTTCTTCTATCTGGAGCGCGTCAACGGTGATTGCGAGTCTGCTCGCGCTGATTACATTATTCGAGACCATGACCAGGCAAAGGTTGAGCGCCGTAAGCAGTTGATGGTTGATGCTGCGGCGTATGTAAACAAGCAGATTGGCTCTGAGGTACTTTCTGTTGAGATTCACGACCAGTATCACAACTTGGCTGACATCGTATTAAAGCCTGAGTATGCGCACTTAATCGAGAATGCTCGCACTGCATACGAGAAGGTCGGCGTAGAGATGACCTGCATTCCAATGCGTGGCGGCACTGACGGATCCCAGCTTTCCTTTAGAGGATTCCCTTGCGCTAATCTTTCTGCCTGCTACTACAATGCTCACGGCGTCAGAGAGTTTGTTCCTGTCCCCGAGCTTGAGGGTATGGTTGATATGCTTGAGCACCTGGTAGAGCTTTACACCCATCCACAAAACTAGGAGATTTTAATGACTCATTTTGAGACTGATACACAGTATTTGATTGATACTACAAAGAAGCTTGTTGAGTGCGATAGCCCTGTTGGCTACTACGAGCGCATCCATGAGCTGCTTCGAGAGCTTGTTGCCGAGGTGGGCTATGAGCTTCAGATTGACAATAAGGCTACTGCATACGTCCTGGTAGAAGGCAAGGATACCAGCAAGACTGTTGGCGTTAATGCTCACCTTGACACCATTGGCCTGATTGTTCGCGGCTTCAATTCAGACGGCACACTGCGCGTTCGCCAGCTGGGCGGCATCAACTACCATAGCATTGAGGGCGAGACCTGCCATGTTGTCTGCAGAGATGGCTCCGTTGTCGATGGTCAGGTAATCTGCAATCACCACTCCGTTCACGTCTTTGAAGACGCTCGAACTATGGAGCGCAACGAGGACAACATGTCCATCTCGCTTATCGCTGATGTTTCTTCTGCTGAAGAGGCTCGTGCGCTGGGTGTCTCAGAGGGTGCAGTTGTTGCCATTGACCCACACTTTGAGATGTATGACAACGGCTATATGGTTTCTCGCTTTATCGACGATAAGGCTTGTGTTGCCGCACAGCTTCATACACTCCGTTGGCTTGCGCAATCTGGCGAGAAACCCCTCTATAACACCTTGTTTGCATTCCCAATGTACGAGGAGATTGGTCACGGAGGCGCATTCTTGCCTGTTGAGGTGGATGAGTACGTATCGCTGGACATTACCCTTATTGGCCCTGACTACAATTCAAATGAGCACCACGTAGGCATCATTGTTTCTGATATTCGCTCGCCTTACGATTGGGAAGTTTCTAACAAGCTTATTGCGTGTGCGCAGGAGGTTGTTGAGCCAGAAAAGTGGAATCAGCAGGTTGCCTTCCACTTCTCAACTGATGCTAACGCTGCATATTTCTCGGGCAACGATCTTAAGAGTGGCGCATTTGGTCCAGCATGTCTCAACACTCACGGTCGCGAGCGCTGCCACATCGATGCAATTATCGGCACCGAGAACCTGTGTCGTGCGTACGTCCTTGGATATGGCGAGAAAAACTAGTTTTTCTCGCCATGGGTGCGTCTTGTTCTCATAGATGTATCAAATAGTTTGTAAGATATGCTGTATATCGTGTGAATTTTTGCCGTAGACGTGATAAGGTAGCCTTAGTTAACTTTTCGAGTCAGGAGTGATTCATGGATAGACGTTCGTTCCTTAAGCTTGCAGGTCTTATTCCAGCTACAGCACTGTTTGGCTGCAAGGGAACAGACCAAGAGAAGTCTCAGGACGCCACAAAAGATGAGGCTAAGAAATCTGAGCCTGTTGCCGTAAGAGTTGCAACGCTCAAAGGACCTACTGCCATGGGCTTGGTTAAGTTCATGAGCGAGGTTGAGGCGCAAAACATCACCGATAACAACTACTCGTTTGAGATTTTGGATGCTCCTGATCAGGTAGTTGCTAAGATTGCCCAGGGCGATGTTGACGTTGCGTCTATTCCTGCAAACCTTGCAGCTACGCTGTTCAATAAGACTAAGGGCGCCTATAAGGTAGCTTGCCTCAACGTGCTGAATGTTCTCTACATTGTTGAGACAGGGAGCGCTATCTCTAAGCTTACTGACCTCAAGGGAAAGACGCTCTACGCTTCTGGTAAGGGTGCTGTTCCAGAGTACACATTGTCCTACCTGTTGAGCAAAAATGGCATGACACTTGGTGAGGACGTCCAGGTAGAGTGGAAGAGCGAGCATACCGAGTGTGTTGCTGCTCTAGCTCAAGATCCAGAGGGAATTGCGCTGCTTCCACAGCCTTTTGTTACGGTGGCACAAACCAAGAACAACCAGATTCGTGTTGCCATTGACCTTGGCGCTGAGTGGGAGGCAGCCAATCCTCAGAGCAAGCTGATTGCGGGTGTGACCATTATTTCTTCAAAGCTGATCTCTGATTCTCCAGATGCTGTGACTGCTTTGCTTTCTCACTACAAAGACTCTGTTGCATTTGCGGTTGACCATCCAGACGATGCGGCCACACTTGTAGGTAAATACGGTATTGTTCCAGAGCCTATTGCCAAGGTTGCGCTGCCTAAGTGTAATATTACGTATATTGATGGCGCAGATATGAAGAGCGCGCTTTCAAGTTACTTAGGCATTCTGGCTGAGGCTAATTCTCAGGCAGTAGGCGGACAGGTTCCTGGAGACGATTTCTACTTTGGCGCATAACCCGCACATAAAAGATAGTATTTCTGCCCGAGGTGGTGCCAAGAAAGGCGCTGCCTCGGCAGATTTTTCTGTCGAGAAAAACGATCAGGCCCAAAGTGCAGGTCAGACCCAAGGTACGGGCCGCGTGCAAGGCAAACCGGCTGTGCGCAAAGTTGCTTCTAGCTGGGGAGCACGTTTAGGTGCACTGGTATTTTGGCTTGTCATGTGGCAGATAGCTGCGGTTGTCATCAATCAGGATATTGTTTTAACTTCACCTATTCAGACCATTCAGACGCTTTTCTCGCTAGCTCAACTACGCGAGTTTTGGGTTTCTATTGGTCTTTCTCTTTTGCGTATTTTTGCTGGTGGAGCACTTGCTTTTACCGTTGGCTCCTTGCTGGCGTTTTTGAGCTTTAAGTACAAGCTGATCAAGATTCTTTTTGAGCCGCTTATTTCTACAATCAAATCAATTCCCGTAGCATCCTTTGTCATCTTGCTACTTATCTGGGTTCGCACGCCCTACCTTTCAATTTCAATTTCATTTTTGATGGCACTTCCTATCATCTACATTACGGTACTTGAGGGGCTCCTCAGCACTGACCAGCAGCTCATTGAGATGGCTGATGTATACCAAATTCACGGCTGGCAACGCATTAAAGCAATTTATTTGTCGCAGCTTATGCCTTCGCTTAAGACAGCAACCTCACTTGCCATGGGGTTTTGCTGGAAGTCGGGAATTGCTGCCGAGGTCATTGGACTTCCCACGTTCTCCATTGGCGAGCACCTCTATAACGCTAAAGTGTATTTGGATACGCCAGCCCTTTTTGCATGGACGCTTGTGGTTATTGTGATGAGCGCGCTTGGCGAGAAGATCGTGATGCGGTTAGTTTCATGGGCTGCTGCAAGGCTAGAAAAGAGCTGCTCATGAGTATGAATACAACAAATTGTGCCTATGCAACCGAGCAGTTGCTTGAGGTAAAAAACATCACTAAATCGTTTGGTAATACGGTTGTGTTTGATGATTTTTCCTACAAGTTTGAGAGGGGAGTGTACGTACTCTCTGAGCCCTCTGGAGCAGGTAAAACAACACTTCTTCGTATTCTTTGCGGTCTTGAAGTGGCTGATTCAGGCACAGTGCTTAAATCGCCTGACGCTAAAACGGTCATGATGTTTCAGGAAGATAGACTGCTAGAAAACTTGAGCGTTATGGCAAATATCATGCTTGCTATACAGTTACACTCAAAGGAGCAAAAACAAAGTGCTCGAGAGCGTATTAAAGAGGCGCTTTGTGGGGTAGGACTTGAAGGAACAGAAAACAAGCCTGTTTCTGAGCTTTCCGGTGGTCAAAAGAGACGCGTTGCTCTTTTACGTACACTCTTTGCAGATGCAGACATCTTGCTCTTTGATGAGCCGCTCAAGGGATTAGACGAAGCGCTTAAGCAGCAGGTTATTGCCTTTGTCAAACCGTTTATTGAATCAAAAGTTGTAATTTGGGTAACTCATACTCCTGAAGAAGTAAAACTGCTAGGCTCTTATACAGCACTGCAGTTATAGGAGTGAACTACATGTACAAGGTAATTCTCGCCGGCGGAATGGCGTCTGGTAAATCAACTGTTTCTAAAATGTTTGAAGCAGCAGGTGGTCTGCGCTTTGACCTTGATGAGGTTTCTCGTAGACTTCTGAGACCTGGATGCGAGTGTACGTATCGTGTGGCAGAGGCTTTTGGTAACGATTTGTTGGATCCCGTTACTCATGAGATTAATAGACGAGAGCTTGGTCGTAGGGCTTTTGCCACTAGAGAATCTGCTGAGCTCTTAGAAGAGCTTGAGATGCCTTTTATCAGGGAATATATGCGTCAATTCCTTACAAAAGAGGCTCCTTCTGCAGATGCTCAGTTCTGCTTTGTAGAGGTTCCGCTGCTTGACCGCGTTGAAGACTTGCTTGAGTTGGTTGATGAAGTTGTCGTTGTTGTAGCGCCTTTGGAACTGAGAGCAGAACGCGCTGAACAGCGAGGATCTTCTCGCCAAGAGTTTGAGCAGCGTATAGCGCATCAGCCTTCCGATACGTATTTGCGTAATCAGGCGGATACAGTGTTTGTAAACTCTGAAGGCCTTGATGATCTTAAAGCACAGGTAGAGCTTTGGTTAAGCGCTCGGTTTAACCAGCATTCAGAGCAATAAGTTATAGCTTACGTGCGCGGCCTCTAGAAGGGCGTCCTCAGTGAACTCTCTACCTTGGCAGCTGCATCGTCAAAGGTAATTTCAAGGCAGTTCTTGAGCATGTTTTGGCCAACACAATAAATGCCATCGTTAACACATGCGCTGCCAATAGCAACTGCCTTGTTAAACACAGCTTTCTGGTCAAAGACAGGAACACCATTTTGCTTAAGGAACGAGAAGACTTCTTGAGGGGTATCCAGTTTCTTAACAGAAGCATCTGCCTTGAGAAGGTCTTCAAGCTCTTCTTTTGCAGGTTGGGCAACACTGCCGCCGATAATTATTGCCATTTGATAGCAAGCTGCACAAAGGTCAGAGCGTCCTAGCTTCCACTCCATATAGGCCAGGCGATAGTACACCAGAGCAACATCTGAACTAGAGAAAATGTGTGCGATAAGGTCTTTGAGCAGCTTTGCAGCTTCAAAGACTTTTGACTGGTCTTCTAATGTTCTTACCAATAGCAGCGTTGCATCAACGCCCAAAGGAGAAATTCTGTGGGCCTCTTGTGCATAACGTTCTGCTTTTTCTGGCTGCTCAAGCAGGTTGTAGGCGCGCGCCATTCTTGCTAAAGACATATGGTACGTGTCTGGAATAAGCACCAGTTTTCTTGGCTCATTGGGGAATGCAAGGTTATAAGCCACGCGCTCTGAAAGGGAATCAAAATATCTGTAGATAGAATCTGAATCGTCCAGGTACAGACCCATATCAAGAGTTGGTGAAACCTGAGACTCAAGCTCTGCAAGTGTCTTTTCTAGGGCGTCTGGGTCTGGCTCTCCATCCATGATGTTATTTATGGATTGAAGCGTTTTCTGCAAAGGCGAACCAAAGAGGAATTTCTCGGCCATAGACCTTCTGTCCGAGAAATCAATGGTGCCTTCGACCAGGCCATGGATAACTCTGTCAAAGCCTTCAATGGCGAAAATATCAGAAGTTGAAGCTTTTGCTTCCTCAAATTTTCCAACTGCATCTGCGGTAGAAGCATCTTTTGGGATATTGTTGAGAGTAGTATTCCAAAGCCTAATGCGGCGAGATGCCTCAGAGTATCCAAGATCGCTTACCTTTTGAGCTCCACAAACAGCAGCGACTGCTGGCGAACAAGGACGATCAGACAAATCCGGCATCTCAAAGAAGCTACGAGGAGAAACCCACTCGTCCGTTTGCTTCATAAAGGGCTCAACTTCACTAAACCAGCCTTCAGAGTCAAAAGAAACTCTGAGCGCTGGGTCTTGTGGGAAGCTATTGCCGTCAATTTGAGTATTTGCTGCAGTAGGCAAGAGGCGAGCAAGAGCTGCCTCGTTCAAGTCCATAGATAGGACAATACGATCTTCTCCGCGCAAGCTACCATTGATGCAGACGCGAGAGATTTTGCAGCTCTGAAGTGCCATACGAGCCACGCAAAGAGAAGCACGCAGTGCGTAAGCGCGAGCTGCTGCAATTTGCTCTGACTTTTCTGCAGATAAGAAGCTAAAGCAGCGAGGACGAGCTACAAAGAACTCAAATACCAAAATATCAAGTTGTGGATTGTAAGAGAAGTTATATACCATTCTAAACGGGAACGGCGTGTTCTCAACATAGTTTGCAAACCAGAGACGCTTCATCCAGTCAGAGCTGCCGTCAGCGTTACCACTAAAAGGAGCAACTTGCTCAGAAAGGGAAGCTGACTTGGGCATGAGGCTTGCTACCTGCGAGAGGGTAGTACGAACAAGCTGAAGATCTGTCTCAGAAGCATGCGTATTCTTTAGGGCTTCAACATCTTGTGAAATGTTGAGGATTGCTTCAGTTGCAATAAATGCGTCGTACTCTTCTGGTCCACACTCAATTGTGTTGGCGTTGAACCACCAGCGGCCTGTTCTATCCAGCTTATGGACATCACCTTTGGGCAGATTGGTATTCTCGAGATTTTTAGAGCGCGTAAGCATCTCTTGAAGACCTGTCTCTGTAATCTGATTGTTTGCAACAAGGTCTTTAAGAGAGGCGATGACATTATTTGAGCGCAGCAAAATGTTCTCTAGGGTAGAACCCTGAGATTGCTTTGAAGCTTTATTTAGCGAGAAAAGATCTGAGACGCCCAAGGTATCTCCTTTATCTGATGTAACTTGTTTATTTAGGTGCTAGTTTAGCGCATATAGGTAATAAATTTATTACCCGTCACACTTTGAAACTATACTGCAATTTATAAAAAGCATAGAACAAGTGTTTCAGTTTTGGGAAGTGGGGTATACTACTTTCACAAGAAAAGGAGAATCTCATGAATGCATCTCATGCTGAAGATCAACATAAAGAATATATAGGTGCTGAACTGCGCCGATTTGGTCGTGAAGCAGGAGAAGAGAAGCTTCAGGTAGTATCTCCTTTTGAACCCGCAGGTGATCAGCCACAGGCAATAGAAAAGCTTGCCCAAGGAATTGAAGACGGGCTTAGGTACCAGACGCTCTTAGGTGTTACGGGTTCGGGTAAGACCTTCTCTATGGCTAAAACTATCGAGAAGCTCAACCGCCCCACGCTTATTATGGAGCCCAATAAAACACTGGCTGCACAGGTTGCTTCAGAGATGAAGGAGCTCTTTCCTAACAACGCTGTTGTGTACTTTGTCTCGTACTATGACTACTACCAGCCAGAGGCATATGTTCCGCAGTCTGATACGTACATAGAAAAAGACGCTTCCATCAACGAAGAGGTAGAGAAGCTCCGTCACCAGGCAACTTCATCGCTTCTATCTAGACGGGATGTCATTGTAGTTGCATCTGTATCGTGTATATATGGTATTGGCAGCCCTCAAGATTATGCAGGTCTTGCACCTAATGTAGATAAATCCGTTCTTCTTGAGCGCGATGATTTTATTAAAGATCTTATTGATGTCCAGTACGATAGAAATGATTACGATCTACAGCGCGGTATGTTTAGGGTTCGTGGAGACGTTGTTGATGTGTTCCCGCCGTATGCAGAAAATCCGCTGCGTATTGAGTTCTTTGGTGATGAAGTAGAAAGTATTTCAGAGGTTAGCAATGTAACGGGAGAAGTGCTTAGAGAGTTTGATGCTATTCCAATTTGGCCAGCATCTCACTACGTTACTGAGCGTCCAAAGATTACCCATGCTCTTACAACCATCTCGGAAGAGATGGAAGCTCGTGTTAAAGAGCTTAAAGAAAACGATAAATTGCTAGAAGCCCAGCGTCTTGCTCAGAGGACAAACTATGACTTAGAGATGCTTGAGACTATGGGTTATTGCAATGGCATTGAGAACTACTCGCGCCATTTAGATGGTCGAGCTCCAGGTGAGCCTCCCTATACGCTCATTGATTATTTCCCTAAAGATATGATTTGTATCATTGATGAGTCACACGTTACGGTTCCTCAAATTAGAGGTATGTATGAGGGCGATAGGTCTCGTAAAGTCACGCTGGTAGATCACGGATTTAGACTTCCTTCTGCACTTGATAACAGACCTCTCAGATTTGACGAGTTTGAAGGACGTATTCCGCAGTTTATTTATGTCTCTGCAACTCCTGGAGACTATGAAGAGACAGTAGCTCAGCAACAGGTTGAGCAGATTATTCGTCCAACCGGTCTCCTTGATCCAAAGATTGATGTCAGGCCAGTAAGGGGTCAGATTGATGATCTTATTTCAGAGGTTAAAGAGCGTGTGGCAAAAAAGGAGCGCGTTCTTGTCACTACGCTTACCAAGCGCATGGCAGAAGATCTTACAGATCACCTGCTAGATGAGGGTATTAAAGTCAATTATATGCACTCGGATACCGCTACGCTTGACCGCGTAGAAATCATTAGAGATTTGCGTCAGGGAAAGATTGACGTGCTTGTTGGAATCAACCTTTTGCGAGAAGGACTTGATATTCCAGAGGTTTCTCTCGTAGCAATTCTTGATGCAGATAAAGAGGGTTTCTTAAGAAACAGAAGGTCTCTTATTCAGACTATGGGTAGAGCGGCAAGAAACGCTTCTGGCCAGGTCATTATGTATGCCGATAAAATCACTGATTCTATGCGCATTGCTATAGATGAGACAAAAAGGCGTCGAGAGCTTCAGGAAGCGTTTAACAAAGAGCACGGTATTGTACCTAAGACCGTTAAGAAATCCATTACGGATATTGCAGGTTTTATTGCTGAAGCTTCAGAAAACGTTGATAAGCGCAAGCGCAAAAACGGAGAGTTCTATACCGCTTCTGATGACGAAGATTCGCTTGAAGAACAGCAAGAATCAATTCTTGAGATGCCTGCAGAATTGCTTGCTGAAGAGCTTCAAAATCTTCCGCGCTCAGAGGTTGAGGCTATGCTTTCTGGTATGGAAGCAGAGATGGCAGAAGCTTCTGCGTCAATGGATTATGAACATGCAGCAGAGCTCAGAGATCAGATTGTAGCCATTAGAAGCCAGCTTGAAGGCACTACCTCAGATGATGTTATCAAGAGGCTTAAAACAGGAGCTAGAAAGGGCAGTGCTCACGCAACTCGCAGACGTTATAGAGGCAAGCACTAAGCGTTGTTGTAGTGTTCTACTACAAGCTCAGCCATTCTAATGCCATCTGCAGCAGCACTCATAATGCCGCCCGCATAGCCAGCTCCTTCACCTACAGGCCATATTCCTGGTGTGTTAATGCTCTGTCCTGTTTCATCGCGAGTAATTCTTACAGGAGAGCTTGATCTTGTTTCAACTCCGGTAAGCACAGCATCGGGATGAGCAAAGCCATGAAGCTTTTTGTCCATAATTGGAAGGGCTTCTCGCAAGGTTTGTAGGATGTAGGGAGGCAGACAGCCTTCAAGTGAGGTCCAGGTAACACCACGCGGATACGTTGGTTTTACCGAACGCGGTCCAGTAGAAGCTTTCTTGTTTAGAAAGTCACCAACTAGCTGAGCAGGAGCAACATAAGAGCCGCCGCCTGCTTTAAAGGCCGCCTGCTCGCAGCTGCGTTGTTGTTCAATTCCGGCAAGTACGTCATCTCCCGGAAGATCGTCTGGATAGACGTTAGCCAAGAGGCCAGAGTTAGCGTTTTGTCCTGCGCGGTCAGACAGACTCATGCCATTTGTGACTACGCCGCCCTTCTCGCTAGCTGCAGAAACAACATAGCCGCCGGGACACATGCAGAACGAGAAGGCACTTCTACCAGAGGGAAGGTGAACAGAAAGCTTGTAGGGGGCCGCTCCAAGTACGGGATTGGTTGCCTCGGGACCGTACAACGATTTATTGATTTGAGACTGAAGGTGCTCAATTCGTACACCCATGGCAAAGGTTTTTCTCTCCATTGAGATACCCTTGTCTTTGAGCATGACATACGTGTCTCTACTTGAGTGTCCAGTTGCAAGAATCACCGTACGAGTCTGTATGGTTTCAGTTTGAGCTGAGCCGTCTGGATTGGTCTTCTCAACCTGAATTGCAGAAAGAGAGCCATCTGAGGCTCGCTCTAGGGAGGCGAGTTTTGTCCTAAATGCAACGGTTCCACCCGCCTCTTCAATCATTGTGACAATGTTGGTCACAACAGCGGGAAGAACGTCACTTCCTACATGGGGTTTTGCATCCCATAAAATGTTTTTCTGTGCACCTGCCTTAACAAAAGTCTCAAGAATAAAGCGGTGAGAAGCGCTTTTGGTGCCCGTGTTGAGCTTGCCGTCAGAGAATGTGCCAGCACCACCAAGACCAAATTGGATGTTGCTCTCAATATCGAGCTGACCCGTTTGGTTATGATGCTCTACCGCTGCAGTTCTTCGTGTTGCATCATCTCCGCGCTCAATAAGCAGGGGATTAAGACCAGCCTTGGCAAGCGTAAGCGCACAGAACAAGCCTGCACATCCTGCTCCTACAACAACGGCACGATTCTCTGAGGGAGCAGGTTGCTTCGCTTTGGGAAGCGTAAAAGCATTTGCCTCAGCAAGCTTAATGTGCTTTGCCACAGGCTTGCCTTGAATCTTGTTAAGGAGTTTTCGCTCTGCTGTAGACCCACCTTTAAGGTGTACGTGGTAGGTGAGGATAAGAACAATATCATTTCTTTTACGCGCATCAATTGAGCGTTTATGCAGCTCATATGAGGTAACCTCATCTGCAGAGACTCGGAGAGTGCGAAGCAGTGCGTCAAACCCTACCTTTGATTCTTTAACGGGATGCTTACGAAGAGGCGCAACATGAACTTTAATGTTTGATACTTCCAGCATGTTAGTTGTCCTCTTTCAAAGATTCGCAATTCTGACCAGCGCTTTTTGCGGCAGCCAGACCAGCAACCATACCACTCTTCCACGCCCACGAGAGGTTAAATCCTCCACATTGAGCATCAATATCAAGAGCTTCTCCAGCGATAAACAGACCTGGAATGCTGCGCGCCTCAAGTGTGTCAGTACTCACTTGATCAACGGAAATACCACCAACACAGACCTGTGGGACAACTTTGGCGGATGTACCTGTTACGGTAAATGCTATTTTGTGAGCCTTGGTAATAGTGCTCTCTACTGAGTCATGAGCACCCAGGTAAGTAGCAATCTGTGGGTCGAGAAGACCGTCAGTGGTCTGAGCTTCTACAGCTGCTGTAACTTCCTCTTCCGTAAGTTGGGGGAGAAGGTCAATCTCAAGCACATCACCTGGAAGAGCGGTGCGAGACAAGTTGAAAATCATGATGCCCGAGAGTCCAAATGGCCTAAAGAGCAGCTCACCCGATTCCTGTTTAAGGATAGTGTCGTTCCTTAAAAGCGTTGCATGAGCACGAACGCGCTTTCCATCTAGACTTGCTGGAGGCCGGGGAGTGCAGGTAAGTGCGCAGAGTCCAGGTCGCAGTGAAGTGGTCTGCAAGTCAAGGCTCTCTGCAAGTTTTGTGGTTGTGAGCCCGCCAGTAGCTAGAACTACCGATGAAGCGTGGACCTTGTAGGTTTTCTCGCCAGCAAAGCATTCTTGAAAGGTAACAATGAAGCCATTGTGCTGGGGTTTTACCGAAGTGACTTCTCGTCCTAGGGCAAATTGCACGCCAGCTTTTTGGGCACGTCTGAGCAACAGTGACTGGATGGAGCTTGCTTGCCTGGTAAGCGGGTACATTCTGCCCTCGTCTTCAGTTGCCCACGCAAGACCGATGGACCTAAAGAAAGAGAGAATGTCTGCAAGGAAGGTGTCCTTATCCCTGCAAACAGTTTGGACAAACTCTGGATGAGAGAAATTCTCAAAGCTCAAATCAGCATTGGTAAAGTTACAACGACCTCCGCCTGTTGCCAAGATAGTTCTGCCACTCTCTAGTGCTTTTTCAAAGACAACAACGCGCTTGTTGGCGCCAAGAGCTTCGGCAGCAGTGATGGCAGCGCAGAGTCCTGCTGCGCCGCCACCTAGAATTGCTACATCAATGTTGTCTGGCACCATGAACGCCTGAGCTTGCTTAATACGCTGAGCCTGTGCTGCTTGTCGTTCTTTAATGCGCGTTGTTTGAGCCATAGTAAGAATTACCTTTTGTGTTGTGTAAGCACCAGCTTCTGGGACTTACAGGTCAAGAACGCTTTGCGTTGCGTCAGGAACAAGACCTTGAGGAAGCTCGGTGCTAAAGGTTCCTTTATCGACAATCTGTGCAAAGGTTGCATCCATAGGAAGCTGTCCCAAAGGCTTGAGGTTAAATGCTGCTGCGGTCTCGGCAAGCTTTGATGGACCGTAAGGCTCAATGCGCTCATCGCAGTGAGGGCAGGTGATGTATGCCATATTCTCAATCAAACCAAGCACAGGTACATGCATCATTTCTGCCATGCGAACTGCCTTGCCCACAACCATCTGGACCAGATCTTGTGGAGAAGAAACAATTACAACGCCCTCAACAGGAAGGGACTGGAATACCGTCAGCGCAACATCGCCTGTTCCTGGAGGCATATCAATAAGCAGGTAATCCAGGTCACCCCAGTTGCACTGGCTGTAGAACTGCTGGATAGCACCAGCAACAACAGGGCCTCTCCAGAGAACAGGATCGGTTTCGTTTTGAAGCACCAGGTTAGCGCTCATAATCTTGATACCGTTTGCGTCCTCGATAGGAATAAGCTGCTCTTCAACGCCGTAAGAACGCTCATCAGAGATGCCAAACATGCGAGGAATTGAAGGGCCGGTAATATCACCGTCAAGAATACCAACGCGCTTTCCTGCGCGAGCAAGGTTAGTAGCAAGAATGCCGGTGACAAAGGACTTACCAACACCACCTTTACCAGAAACAACACCAATAACGTGCTCCACGCTTGAGTGCTGATTAAGTTCAAAGCCAGCTGGTGGCTGTGGTTCTTTCTTTTTGCCGTGAAGTGCAGCGTCAATCTCTTTACGAAGCGCCTCGCGGTCAATATCTACGTCTGCCATGTCTCTCCTTATGTAGCAGTTGTATGCAGTAACTACTTAATTCTACCCATAGAACTTTATGGCAAACGAGATAGCTATAATCTTTTCGGCGCACTTTAGCTGAACGTAGGAGGTTCACATGATTTTCTCGTCAATTAAAAACTTATCTGAGAATGACTTTGGTCAGAAATATATGGCTTGTGCTGCGGAGTTTCTAGCAGCACACAATCTTGACGAGCTGCCTTTGGGCAAAACAGAAATTGATGGAGATAACGTTTTTGTGAACATCATGGAGTTTGAGCCCGCTCTTCCTGGCGAGAAGGACTATGAGGCTCATAAGATTTACGCAGATATTCATGTGGTTATTTCTGGCACCGAAAGCATCGCTGTTGCCCCTCTTGAGCAGTGTGTTCTTAAGGGTGAGTTTAATGCTGACGCTGATTTTGGCGCTTACACCAATCCTGGAGAAGAGACATGGGTTACCTTGCACGCTGGTGATTTTCTAGTGACACCTCCATCTGATGCTCACAAACCAGGCTGTACGCTGGAGAAATCTGGCTCAAAGCTCAAAAAAGCTGTGATGAAGGTTCGCATTAAATAGGGAAGCGCGCTTGCCGTGTTTTGGCGGCACTATCTTGGGTATACTAGAACATCAGTACGCACAAATCACATTGGTGTACTGATGTTGTTTTCTATTGTTTGACAGTTGGCGCGTAAAAGAAAAGCGTACGTCAAACTGGTTATGTGAGGAACTATGGCTTCAAGCAAAATTGCTATCCGTGGTGCACGAGAGCACAACCTGCAAGATATTGACATTGATATCCCTCGTGATCAGCTGGTAGTTATTACGGGACTTTCTGGTTCGGGCAAGTCAAGTCTTGCCTTCGACACCATTTACGCAGAGGGACAGCGTCGCTACGTTGAGTCCTTGTCCAGCTATGCCCGTCAGTTCTTGGGACAGATGGATAAGCCAGACCTTGACTCTATTGATGGCCTTTCTCCTGCGGTGTCCATTGACCAGAAGACCACTTCCAGAAATCCTCGCTCTACCGTCGGTACTGTAACAGAAATTTACGATTACCTGCGCCTTTTGTATGCTCGCATGGGTACTCCTCACTGCCCTGAGTGCGGTCGCGTTATTGAGCGCCAGACAACAGATCAGGTTGCCGATAAAATCCTCGAGGCTGGTCAGGGACGCAGAGCTTATGTTTTAGCTCCTGTTGTTTTGGGTCGTAAGGGCGAGTACGTTAAGCTCTTTGAAGACTTGCGCAAAGAAGGATTTTCTCGCGTTCGTGTTGACGGCGTTGTGCGTGAGCTTGATGAAGAAATCACGCTGGGTAAAACGCTCAAGCACGATATTGAGGTGGTTGTAGACCGTATTGTCATCCGTCCTGATTCTTTGGGCCGCATTGTTGAAGGCGTTGAGCAGGCAACCAAGCTTGCCCAGGGTAAAGTAGGTATATTGCTCTTGGCAGATAAGTCCAATCCAGAGACTATGCCAGAAGAGCTCCTGCAGTACTCATTGGCGCTTGCTTGTCCTATTCACGGTCACTCCATGGATGACCTGCAGCCTCGTGATTTCTCGTTCAATGCCCCTTACGGTGCCTGTCCTGACTGCGACGGCCTAGGAACTCGTAAAATTATTGATGCTGCGGCACTGATTGCTGATCCAAAGCTGTCCGTATCAGAGGGTGTTTTTGGAAGCCTCTTTGGCCACTCCAATTACTATCCTCAGATTCTGTCTGCAGTCTGCAAACATTTTGACGTGTCTGATACAACACCTTGGAACAAGCTGCCTAAGAAGGTGCAAGACGCCCTTCTCGGTGGCCTTGGTTCAACTAAGATTCGCGTTGACTACAAAACGCGAGACGGCCGCAATACACACTGGTTTACCACGTTCTCTGGTGTCAGAAAGATTCTTTTTGACAAGTATCAAGAGACCACGTCAGAAAATATGAAGACGCATCTTGAGAAGTACATTCGCGAGATGCCCTGTACAACCTGTCACGGAGCTCGCTTAAAGCCAGAAATTCTCTCCGTTACGGTTGGCGAGAAAAACATCTGGGAGGTCTGTGAACTTTCCTGCAAAGAGTCGCTCCAATTCTTCAAGCAGCTGACTATTACTGATCGTCAGAAGGCTATTGCAGGCCCTATTGTTAAAGAGATTGTGGCAAGGCTACAGTTCTTGGTAAACGTTGGCTTGGACTATCTCACGCTTTCTCGTGCAGCAGCATCGCTTTCTGGTGGAGAAGCCCAGCGTATTCGCTTGGCAACTCAGATTGGTGCCGGCCTCATGGGCGTTCTCTACATTCTGGACGAGCCTTCTATTGGCCTGCATCAAAGAGATAACAACCGTCTTATTGAGACGCTTAAGCAGCTTAGAGACCGCGGTAATACCGTACTTGTTGTCGAGCACGATGAAGATACCATTCGTGCAGCTGACTACGTTATTGACATGGGTCCCGGCGCCGGTGAGCTTGGTGGTCACGTTGTTGCTGCTGGCACTCCAGAAGAGATTGTTGAAAACCCTGATTCCATCACAGGTGCGTATCTCACGGGAAAGAAGCAGATTAGGCTGCCAGAGGCTCGTCGTAAGCCTGGTCGCGGAAAAATCAAGATTACAGGAGCTAGCGCTAACAACCTTAAGAACGTTTCCGCCGCTATTGAGCTGGGCACATTGACAGTAGTCACAGGTGTTTCTGGCTCTGGTAAGTCTTCTTTGGTTACTGATACCCTTGCTCCCGCGCTTACCAATGCTGTCCAGCATTCAAAGCGTGTGGTGGGAGAGTATAAAAAGCTTGAAGGCGTCGATCTTATCGATAAGGTCATTGATATTGACCAGAGTCCTATTGGAAGAACACCTCGTTCTAATCCAGCAACCTATATTGGTCTTTGGGATGACCTGCGTGCACTGTATGCTTCAGTTCCAGAATCCCGCGCACGTGGCTACTCAGCTGGTCGCTTTTCCTTTAACGTCCAAGGAGGCCGCTGCGAGGCTTGTAAGGGCGACGGCCAAATCAAGATTGAGATGAATTTCTTGCCTGACGTCTATGTTCCTTGCGAGGTCTGCCATGGCAAGCGCTATAACCGTGAGACGCTCGAGATTCTCTATCACGGCAAGTCCGTCTCCGACGTGCTTGATATGACGGTACATGAGGCACTAGCGTTTTTTGCAAACATTCCTCGTATTAAGAACAAGCTGCAGACTCTCCACGATGTAGGTCTTGGCTACATTCACCTTGGTCAGCCAGCAACTACGCTCTCTGGTGGCGAGGCGCAGCGCGTTAAGCTTGCAAAAGAGCTTCACCGTCAGCAGACTGGTAAAACTCTTTATATTCTGGATGAGCCAACAACTGGTCTTCATTTTGAGGATGTCAGACAACTTATTGTTGTTCTTGAGCGTCTTGTTGATGCGGGTAACACCGTTCTTGTCATTGAGCACAACCTGGATGTCATTAAGATGGCTGACCGTATTATTGACATGGGTCCAGAAGGCGGCGATGGTGGAGGAACGGTAGTTGTTTCTGGTACGCCAGAAAAGGTTGCCGCAACACCAGAAAGCCACACAGGTAAGTTCCTCAAAGAGATTCTTGACCGTGATAATGCACGTCTAGCTGCAGAGAAAAAAGCTCAGAAGAAGCGCGCATAATATGGCGAGAAAAACAGCAAAGGTTCAAAAGACAAATGCCATGAGGGAGCTTGATGCTGCCGGCATTGCTTACGAGCTCCAATCTTACGAGGTGGACGAAGACGTTCCTTCTGGTGAGTTGGGAACTCATATTGCAGAGATGCTTGGAGAAGATCCAGACGCTGCGTTCAAAACGCTTGTCTGCGTGTCTTCAAGCGGAGAGCATGTGGTGTGTTGTATTCCTGTAGATCAAGAGCTTGATCTTAAGAAAGCAGCAGCCGCGTCTGGCCAAAAGAACCTTTCCATGCTGCCTGTTAAAGAGCTTGAGGGTTTAACGGGTTATGTTCGTGGTGGCTGCACTCCCGTTGGTATGAAAAAGCAGTTTCCCACTATAATTGATGAGACCGCTCAGCTTTTTGAGCTCATCCATATCTCTGGTGGAAAACGCGGGCTCAGTTTAACGCTTTCTCCAGAAGATTTAGCTTCATTTGTATCGGCTACGTTTGCAGATATTGTTCGCGAGGTGCACTAGTGGCATATCAGCCCAAACATATGCGACTTTCAGCAGAGTCTTCTGATGGAACCTTATCTGAAGAAACTCTGAGCAAAGCTCTTGATCAGACCTTTGATGAGCCTCCTGTAGTGGATAACATTGTTGTTCCAGAGACGTTTCATCAACCAATTGAGGATGAAGTCTTTGAGCAGATTGTAAGTCAGAAACTCGAAGAAGTTGCTGCTGAAGAGGATAACTCTGAAGCAGATAACAGCCCTGTGTCAGACGGTAACTTCGGCGCAGGTAATTCTTATAGTGAAGAGACTTCTTCTGATGAAGAGGATGCGTCCAAGCAAAAAGACTTAAGCCGTTCTACCTCTATGATGAGCGTGCTTGTTCTGATTAGCCGTATTACGGGCTTTTTAAGAACCTGGGCTCAAGCATTTGCTATGGGTGCTACCGTTCTTGCAAGCTGCTATTCCATTGCAAACACCCTTCCTGACCAGCTCTATGAGCTTGTTGGTGCGGGAATGCTCACCACGGCTTTTTTGCCGGTATATCTTTCTATTAAGAAGAAGGTTGGACAGGATGAGGCAAACGCCTACACCTCCAACCTGCTTTCCATTGTTGTTGTCGCAACTGGACTTGTTGCGGTTCTAGGCTTCTTCTTTGCCGCAGAAGTGGTGTATACACAGTCCTTCTCGGCAGGTGCTGATTTTGACCCAACGCTGGCAGTGTACTTCTTTAGGTTCTTTGTCATCGAGGTTATGCTGTATTGCTTCTCTACCATTTTCTCTGGTGTTTTGAATGCAGAGCGAGACTACCTCTGGCCAGCAGCGGCTCCTATTTTTAATAACTTTGTGACTACAGCCTCGTTCTTTGCGTATGCCTTCTTGGTTAACACTAATCCTGAGCTGGGTCTACTTATTCTTGCACTGGGAAATCCTCTGGGCGTTCTGATTCAGGTTCTGATTCAGGTACCGTCACTCAAGCGCAAGGGGATTAAGCTCTCGTGGAGAATTAACCTTAAAGACCCCGCGCTTAAAGAGACACTTAAGATTGGCGCGCCTGCTCTGATTGTTGTGGTTGCCACGTTTGTAACTATGTCGGTGCAGACAAGCTCGCAGCTCAGCGTTTCCGCATCTGGCGCTTCCATTGCGGCATACGCTCGTCTTTGGTACACGCTGCCATATTCCATTTTGACGGTACCTATTACCACAGCTCTTTTTACTGAGCTGTCTGATAGCTGGGCAAAAGAGAATATGGATCAGTTCAAAAAGGACTTCAAGCACGGTATCAACCAGATTCTTTTCTTTACGGTGCCGTTCATGATGTATCTGATGATCTTCTCGATGCCTCTTGTTTCTATTATTGGAGCAAGCAAGTTTACGGAAGATCAGCTGCTGTTAACCCAGCAATTCTTGATTGGTCAGTCGCTTGCTTTGCCTTTGTATGGCATTGGCATGTACCTGCAAAAAGTCTGTTCTGCTATGCGTCGTATGACGCTTTATGCGGTTTCAGCAACCCTCGGTTCTGTCGTCCAGGTTTTGGTGCTGTTGGTGGGTACTTCTCACTTTGGCATGATGTTTGTAGCAACTACCTCGGCTATCTTCTATGTGGTCATTGACACCATTATGTTGATTAGCTTGCGTAAGCACCTTGGTCAGATTGGACTTAAGTCCATGGTGTTTGCATTTGTTCGTTCAATTCTTTTTGGCCTGGCAGGATCGGCTGCAGCACTTCTTATTATGGTGGGCCTGCGCGCCGTTATTGGCGTACCAGACGGCCGAGCGCTCTATGGCGTGCTGTACTGCATCTTTGCAGGTATTCCAGCTGTTTTGGTTACCTATGGCTTGGCAATCCTCTTTAAATCACCAGAGTCCGCCATGCTTCGTTCACTGGTTTCTCGCGTAAGGTCATAGTATGGCCAGAAGCGGTGCTATAAGTAGCAAAGATAGCTCTCAAAACAACCTTGATCCCAACTACGTGCCTTCGGGGGCGCCGGGACTTGCGCCGTCATTTTCTTCCGAGCCTTCAGATGATCTGGTATCCATCAGAGAGCAGGTTGATCAGGTGCCAACTGATCCAGGTTGCTATCTCTGGAAAGACGGTTCTGGTAAGGTTATCTATGTAGGAAAAGCCAAGAACCTTCGCGCTCGTATGAGGCAGTATGTCACGCTTCAAGATGATCGAGCCAAGATTCCTCTGATGATGCAGGTCGTGCGCAGTTTTGACTACATTGTGGTAGAAAACGAGCACGAAGCACTGGTGCTAGAGCGCAATCTTATCGCTCAGTATCGTCCGTACTTCAACGTGGACTTTAAAGACGATAAGAGCTATCCCTACATTGCTATTACTGAGTCAGATACCTTCCCAGCAATTAAATACACGCGCGAGAAACACAAGAAGGGTACGCGTTATTTTGGTCCCTACACCGATTCTTACGCCGCTCGCCAGACTATTGAGACGCTCAGAAAAGTAGTGCCTATCTGCTCCGCTACGTGCGTGGAGTGGAAGCGCGCTAAGCGCCTGCTGGAAAAAGACCCTGATGGCGCGGCTGTTGCTAACTTGCTACTGGCAAAGAAGGGACGTCCTTGCTTTGATTACCACGTAGGCAAGGGACCTGGCGTGTGCGTGGGCGCCATTGATACCGTTTCCTACGCAAAAAACGTCAGGCAGGTAGAAAACTTCCTCCGCGGAAATCGTTCCGAGATTGTCTCTGAGCTCAAAGATCAGATGCAAGAGGCTGCTGCTGACCTGGATTTTGAGAAGGCAGCTAGGCTCAAGTCCCGTCTGACTTCACTCTCTGATCTTGATGACCGCCAGCAAGTCACGTTTCCTACCTCGGTCAATATTGACCTCATTGGCATTTACCGAGAAGAAACTATCTCCGCTGCCTGCGTTTTTGTTGTGCGAGAAGGTCGTACCATCCGCTCAGTTGAGTTTATCCTGGACAAAGGCCTGGACGTTTCCGAGGAAGAGCTGGTTTCGGGCTTCTTGAAGCGCTACTACGACGAAACTGCTGACATTCCCGCAGAGGTTAACCTGCCCATCGATCTTCTCGACGCAGAGGTTTTGTCCGAGTGGCTGACACAAAAACGAGGCCACAACTGCGTGCTTCACCACCCACAACGTGGCGAGAAGTTCCGTCTTCTCCAGATGGCTTCTGCTAACGCTCGTCATGCGCTGATGCGCCACATGATTCGCACAGGCTATGCTGACGACCGCACTAACCAGGCGCTTCTTCAGTTGGAAAGTGCACTTGCGCTTGATGCACCCCCGCTGCGCATTGAGTGCTTTGATATTTCTACGCTTCACGGCAATTTTACCGTTGCCTCGATGGTGGTCTTTACTAATGGAAAGGCTGATAAAAGCCAGTATCGCCGCTTTAAGATTCGCGCTGAGCTTGATGAAGCAAACGACTTTGTCTCAATGACAGAAGTCCTGGGCAGAAGGTACAGTCCGGAGCGTATGGCAGATGAGCGCTTTGGCTCAAGACCTGATTTGCTGGTAGTTGATGGTGGTAAGCCTCAGCTGACCGCCGCAATCAATCAGCTTAATGAGCTGGGGCTGGATATTCCTGTCTGCGGCCTTGCTAAGTCTGATGAGGAAGTCTTTGTACCTTGGGACGACACGCCAATTGTGTTACCTACAGGGTCAGCTTCTCTGTATCTCATCAAGCAAGTCCGTGATGAGTCTCACCGTTTTGCAATTACGTTCCATCGTGAGCTTAGAGATAAGGCGATGACTGTCTCTATTCTGGACGAAATACCTGGTGTAGGACCTAAACGAAAAAAAGACATCATGCGCCATTTTGGCTCTTTTAAGCGCTTAAAGGCTGCAAGTGTTGAGGACATCTCTCAGGTAAAAGGTGTTTCTGTGAACTTGGCAGAAACTATTTATGAAGAGCTCAAAGCTTGGGAAGAATCTTCCACGACTGTACATGAGAAGTTAGATGCAAGGGGAGGAACTCATGAGTAAAACAGTAGACGAGAAGATCTTGGCACTGGTAAATCCTGACTACATTAAGCGTATTCCGTTCTTTGTTCGTGGTCATGCAACAAGCAAGTCTTGCGAATATATTGCTCAGAAGCATCCAGAGCTATACGCTACATTTGAGGGTGAACCTAGCGCTCAACAAGTTGAAGAGATGTCAAAGATCATCAACGAGCTCTATGAGCAAAGGATGAAGAAGCATAATCTCTAAAACCAAATCAAGCAATAGAGTTATTTGTAATAAGAATGGCAGCTATGAAGTGTTGTTATGTCATTCTTATTTTTTTTTTTTCATTCAACGCTGAAATATAGCCATTGGCCGACAGATTAGCTGTTAAAGCATACTCGAACAGAATATTATTAGAGCTACCTAGTTATTACTTTTACTTCAGTTGCTACAAGCAACTCTAATGAGGTGACAGCAGATGAAGCGTAGAAAAAGGTTTATAAAAGGTCTGTCATTATTGGTAGTTCTTGTTATTTGTGGCTTACTGATTAACAACTGGTTTTTTAAGCTGAATACTATGAGACTGCCAGAGTTAAAAAAGCAGGCAGCTCAGTATGTTGTGCAACAATATGAGAATAAGAAAAATGGTCTTAAGTCTGATTTTGGGTCCGCAGAAAATATTGATTTAGAGACCGCTACTATCTCTGGGCCATTTTTAGGAGTCAGTCAAGCTAACCTACTTATGTTGAACGTAGATTTATATTGGGTAATAAGCTCTCAAGAAACGGTTGTTGGTACTGTTGAGCAAGATTTGGGGCTATTCGCCATTGGGTCTTATTTTGGAACTCCAAAAATGTGGATTCAAACAAGGAACGCTGGGCTGTTACAAGAAATGCATAATAGAAATTATAGATGTCTAGTTAGAAGTTTTTGTGGCTTAGGGTTAAGTGGATGGCCGCCACCGTATCTAGCTGATGGTTATTTAGGAAGTTATAGTCCAGCTGACGGAGATTTCGAAATTATAAAAGAAGATTATCACGTATCGGAAATTATTAGCTTCCGATTAGGGGAAGAACACTTGGACTTTATGGCAAATCCTGAGCGTGTTGTAGATTTAGTTAAGTAATTTCGAGGTGTTTTCTCTTCTTTAGAACTGAGAAAAATGTTCCTTTCGGTGGACCTAAGGGTTCAATGGTAGTTGGACAAAAGGCAAGAATAGACGGTGTTGTGTATGAATTTGATCAAAAAGGCATTGCTAGAAAAGTCTTAAATCCAAATATTGTTCCCGTGTTAGCGCCAACTACAGACTTAAGTGAGGTAACTGATGATGCAGCGTAGAAAAAGATTTATAAAAGGTCTGTCATTATTGGTAGTTCTTGTTATTTGTGGTTTGCTGATAAATAACTGGATTTTTAAGTTGAATACTATGAGACTGCCAGAGTTAAAAAAGCAGGCAGCTCAGTATGTTGTGCAACAATATAATGCTTGTAAAAACGGTTCAAAGTCAGATTTTACTTCTGTTGATAACATTAACTTGGAAGATACAGAGATTGCTGGCCCGTTTTTGGGCGTTAGCAAAGATGGCCCAGTAGTAATGAACATAACGCTCTATTGGACAATAAGTTCTCATGGAGTTCTTATTGGAACTGTTGAACAAGATTTGGGAGTCTTTGCTATAAGCGCATACACAGGATCTTCATCAGAACTGTGGATTCAAACAAGAAATGCTGGATTGCTGCAAGAAATGAATAAGCAAAAGCTACCGTGCTTGGTTTGGGAAGTTGCAGGAACAAATGGATGGCCTCCAAGCTATCAATCAGATGGTTATTATGGCCGCTATAGTCCAGCTGACGGAGATTTCGAAATTATAAAAGAAGATAGTCATGTATCGGAAATTATTAGCTTCCGATTAGGGGAAGAACACTTGGATTTTATGGCAAATCCTGAACGAATCCTGGATTTAACCAAGTAATTTCGAAGTGTTTTTGCTGTTCTAAAACAAGAGTCAGTTCAATTTGGCTGACTCTTGTTTAATCTTCACAACATATCCGTAATTTCTAAAGGCAAACGGTAGTAAAACATCGGTAAACGGTAGTTGACTTTGCTTACTACTTGTGTAGTTAGTTAAATAATTTATATATTATACAAGGTAAAATAATAGTAAAGCCCGCTATCTGCGGGCCTTCTTAGCTGCTATTAAGATTTATATGTAGTAAATAATACAACAAAACACGTTTTCATATTTTGAGCAGCCAATGGGCGATATTTTTATACCGTTGGGCGAACTGTGTTCAGAGGAAATATCTTTTCTTCATATAGTTATATAGATGTAAGCCACACAAGTGGCATTGGTGCCACGTTGTGGCAAGGAGAGTTTTTAGAAAGAGGCAGAAATGAGCGAGTTTATTAACCGTCCACTTTCGCGTCGCGGCTTCCTTGGCGGAGCAACTGTAGCAGCTGGTCTTGGTCTCACCGCTTGTGGTGGCGGACAGCAGAAGGCAGCTGAAGCTCCATCTGGAAAGGAAGGCGGCGGCACAATTACTGCTGGTACCGCTTATTCAACCCAGAACTATGATCCATCTACTACTTCATCAGCACTTGCTCTTGGTGTTAACTGGCAGGTAGTTGAGGGCCTCTACGGTCTTAACTTCCACGACTACTCAACATTCAATGAGCTGGCTACTGCTGATCCTAAGAAGGTTGACGATTACACCTTTGAGATTACCCTCCGTGACGGCGCAAAGTTCTCTGATGGTAACGAGGTAAAGGCTGATGACGTTGTTGAGTCCTTCAACCGTTCCGCTGCTAAGGGTAGCGTTTACGTCCCAATGCTCGCTCCAATTGCTTCCGTAGAGAAGAAGGATGACAAGACCGTCACCGTTAAGACCACTATTGCTAACTTCTCCCTCCTCAAGGAGCGCCTGTCTATTGTTCGCGTTGTTCCAGCAAGCAGCTCTCAGGATGAGATGAAGAAGCAGCCAGTTGGTTCTGGTCCATGGCAGTTTGAGTCCATCTCTGACAACACTCTTGACCTTGTTCCTAACAAAAACTACAACGGCGCAACTCCTGCTAAGGACGATAAGCTCCACTATGACGTCCTTAAGGATCCAACCGCTCGTCTGACCGCTCAGCAGGACGGAACCACCCTTGCTATGGAAATGGTTCCTGCAGACGCTGTAGATCAGCTCAAGGGCGCAGGCTGCACCGTTGACGCTGTTCAGGGCTTTGGTGTCCGCTTTGCAATGTTCAACCTTGGCAAGGCTCCTTGGGACAACGTTAAGGTTCGCCAGGCATGCCTCTATGCACTTGATACAGACAAGATGCTTGCAAACGCATTCTCTGGCCAGGCTGAGGTTGCTACCAGCTACCTTCCTTCTTCCTTTGCTAACTATCACAAGGCATCCACTGTCTATGCACACGATGTTGATAAGGCTAAGAAGCTCATTTCTGAGTCTGGCATCACTCCTGGTGATGTTGTTCTCCGCACCACCGATAACGAGCAGGTTAAGTCCATGGCAACTCAGGTCAAGAACGACCTTGATGCACTTGGCTTTAATGTAAGCATCGTTTCCGATACTTCTCCAGCAACCTATGCTGCAATTGACGCAGTTGACGGCTCTTGGGACATCCTGCTTGCCCCTGGCGATCCTTCCTGCTTCGGTGCAGACGTCGACCTGTTGCTCAACTGGTGGTATGGCGATAACGTCTGGATGACCAAGCGTTGCCCATGGAAGGAGTCCGCTGAGTGGACCAAGCTCCACGATCTCATGACCAAGGCTCTTGGCCAGTCTGGTGCCGATCAGCAGTCCACTTGGAACGAGTGCTTCGACATCATCGCTGAGAACGTACCACTGTACCCAGTTCTCTTTGCTAAGACCTTTACCGCTTCCTGGAGCGAGAAACCAAACAGCAACGGCGTTGCTCTCAAGGGCTTCAAGGGTATCGGAACCACCGGTCTGTCCTTCATTGATGTCAACACAGTTACTGCTAGCTAATTTGTTGCCATCACGCGCTTAGCATCTCATACATTGGGGCCCGAGCGTTTTACCTATAACGCTCGGGCTCTTGTGCGCAAAATTTAGTCCTGAGATGATCAAAGTCTCATCAAATTTTATTTGTACGGTTTGTTTTAAAGAGAGAGGGGGAGATAGTGAACAACCTATTACGTCTTATCGGACGCCGTCTTATTGCGCTGCCGATTATGGCTTTAGGCGTCACCTTTCTCGTATTCTTCCTAATGTCTTTCTCGCATGTTGATCCTGCATACAATGCCTTGGGAGAGTCTGCTTCTGCAGAAGCTATCCAGCAGTATCACATTGAGAATGGCCTTGATGACCCATGGCCTGTGAGATATGTACGTTATATCGGTGATGTTGCTCATGGAAATCTGGGTACCTATGGCACTTCTCACTATTCAGTTGCTGAAAGAATTTCAAAGGCACTGCCAGTAACTATGCAGCTGACCTTTATGGGTCTCTTTATTGGCGCAATAGTTTCGTTTACGTTGGGTGTTATTGCGGCTCTCTATAGAGACCAATGGCCCGATCAAATCATTCGTGTATTCTCAATTGCCGGTCTTGCAACGCCATCATTCTGGTTGGCAGTTCTTTTGATTCTGGTCTTTGCGTCTACACTCAAGCTTTTACCTGCTTCTGGAGCACTGCCAGATCCTACGGTAAATCTTGGCGGCTACCTTGCTCGTATGATTATGCCGGCATTTGCACTTGCGGTTCCAATGTCTGGTCAGATGACCCGTATTGTTCGTACCGCAATGGTCGAGGAGCTGGATAAGGACTATGTCCGTACTGCTCGCGGTGCTGGTATTCCAGAGCGAATCGTCATTGCAAGAAACGTACTTCGCAACGCTCTTATTACCCCTGTAACCACACTTGGTCTGAAGATTGGTTACCTCATGGGTGGCGCCGTTGTTATTGAGGTTATTTTTAACCTTCCTGGCATGGGTACCGCTATTCTCGAGGGCATCCAGGGTAACGAGGCAATGCTTGTTCAGGGCGTTGTTGTTGTCGTTGCACTGTCCTTCATCATCATCAACATTGTTGTTGATATGTTGTACATCTTGATTAACCCACGCATTAGGACGGTGTAGTGCGATGGTACAAATTAGAAAAAAACAAGTCGAGAAGCTCGAAGAAGCTGCAGCAAAGGGTTCAACCTTTGGTGGCTTTAAGAAGATGAAGACGGCTTCCAAGATTGCTCTTGTCATTCTTGTCTTTGTTGTTCTTGCTTCTGTCTTTGCAAACTTTATTGCTCCACATAACCCACTTGAGATTTTTAACGCTCGTCAGGCTCCAGGCAATGGATTCATTTTTGGTACTGACGATAAGGGCCGCGATATTCTTTCTCGTATGCTTTATGGTGGTCAGTATTCACTGGTCATTGGCTTTGGTGCTACGGGTATGGCACTGCTGTGCGGCTCAATTATTGGTGCAATTGCAGCTGTTTCTAGAAAGGCTGTCTCTGAGGTCATCATGCGTGTGCTCGACATCATCATGTCGTTCCCAGGCATTGCTCTTGCAGCAGTCTTTGTTTCTATTCTGGGTAACAGTGTTCCTTCAATTATCTTTGCTATTGGCTTTATGTACACGCCACAGATTGCTCGTATTGTTCGCGCAAACATCGTAAGCGAGTACGGCGAAGATTACGTAAGGGCAACCATTGTTTCTGGTGCTCGTGCACCATGGATTCTGTGGAAGCATGTTCTTCGTAACTGCATTGCTCCAATCATGGTCTTTACCGTTACGCTTGTTGCAGACGCAATCATCTTTGAGGCATCTCTGACCTTCATTGGTGCAGGTATTGCAGAGCCAACTCCAACATGGGGTAACATCCTGGCTGATGCTCGTGCCGGCGTTCTTGCTGGCCGTTGGTGGCAGGCATTCTTCCCAGGCCTGGCTATCATGATGACCTGCCTGGCGCTGAATATCCTCTCCGAGGGTCTTACTGACGCTATGGCAGCAGCACCTGGCGCTCCTGTTGATACAGAGAACTCTGACTCCAGGCGTGCAGATGACATCCTTGCATCTGATCCAGTTCGTGCCTACGCAGAGCAGGCAAAGTCCCTGGAGCGCAGACTTAATGCGCTTAAAGAGGTTGAGCTGTCCAGAACTGATAGGCGCAAGCCTGACTTTGATGTAAAGCCACTGCTCAGCGTTAAGGATCTTTGCATCAGCTTTGAGTCTCACGGAGACGTTAAGGTTGTTGACCACGTAAGCTTTGATGTTCGTCCTGGTCAGTGCATGGCACTGGTTGGCGAGTCTGGCTGCGGTAAGTCTATTACTACCAAGGTCATCATGGGTCTGACTGATCCAAAAGAGACTATTACTGGTGAGGTTCTCTACAAAGACCAAGACCTCCTGAAGCTCTCCAAAGAAGAGCATCGCAAGTTGCTTGGACACGAGCTTGCAATGGTCTACCAGGACGCTCTGTCCTCCTTGAACCCTTCCATGCTTATCTCTTCTCAGATGAAGCAGCTTACTAGCAGGGGAGGCACCCGTTCTGCAGAGGAGCTTCTGGAGCTTGTAGGCCTGGATCCAAAGCGTACGCTTGAGTCTTATCCACACGAGCTTTCTGGTGGTCAGCGCCAGCGTGTTCTGATTGCTATGGCGCTTACCCGCGATCCTTCTCTGGTTATCTGCGACGAGCCAACAACCGCTCTGGACGTTACTGTTCAGAAGCAGGTCATCAAGCTCTTAAATGACCTCCAGCGTCGTCTTGGCTTCGCAATGATCTTTGTAAGCCACGACCTTGCACTTGTTGCAGAGGTTGCTTCTGAGATTACCGTTATGTACGCAGGTCAGGTTATTGAGCAGGCAGCTACTACTGAGCTTCTGACCAATCCTGTTCACGAGTACACCCGCGGTCTTCTCGGCTCTGTTCTTTCCATTGAGGAAGGCGCACAGGACGGTACCAGACTTCACCAGGTACCAGGTTCTGTTCCTTCTCCAGAGGACTTCCCAACAGGCGATAGGTTTGCTCCTCGTTCAAGCCATCCAGACTTGGGTCTTGAGGTACATCCTGTTATTAAGGAGATTCCTGGTAAGCACCATCGTTTCTCCGAGCTGCCTGATGAGTGTCTGAAGGAGCATGGTCTTGTGCCTTACCTTGAGCGTTCTCAAAAGGAGGTGAGGTAAATGGCTACAACAACTGAAGAGCAGCCAATTATCTTCCTCGATGATATTTCGGTTACGTTTAAGACGCGTACAGGCTCAATCTTTAAGCCTAATAAGGTTCATGCAGTACAGAATGTTTCTCTCAAGCTTATGCCTGGTGAGACCATTGGTATTGTTGGTGAGTCTGGCTGCGGAAAGTCCACTACCGCAAATGTCATGTGCGGTCTTCAGTCACCAACGTCCGGTCATGTGTACTTCAAGGGAATGGATGTTACCAAGCGTACTCCAGAGCTCAGGAAGCAGATTGGTCGCGTAGTATCTGTTGTTTTCCAGGACCCAGCAACCGCTCTTAACCCTCGTATGATTGTTAAAGATCAGCTTATGGATCCACTGCTGGTACATAAGGTAGGAACAGAGCAGGAGCGAGAAGCCCGTATTAATGAGCTTGTCAGCCTGGTTGGACTGCCACATTCCGCACTTCGTGCCCTTCCTGGTCAGCTCTCTGGTGGTCAGCGTCAGCGTGTTGCTATTGCACGTGCGCTTTCTCTGAATCCATCAGCAATCATTGCTGACGAGCCTACTTCCGCACTGGACGTTTCTGTTCGTGCACAGATCTTGAACCTGCTTACAGACCTCAAGTCTGAGCTGGGTCTCTCGATGATCTTTATTTCGCACGATATCCAGACCGTTCGCTATGTTTCTGACCGCATCATTGTTATGAATCACGGTCAGATTATGGAAGATGGTCCTGCTAAGCAGGTCTTTGAGCATCCAACAGATCCTTACACTAAGACGCTTTTGGGTGCTGCGCCATCTTTGCTTCATCCAAAACTGGGTGAGTAGCACTTACGTTTTTGTTTGACCAGAGCGCAGCTTAGGCTGCGCTCTTTTAGCTTGTTAGGTGGATCAATGCACCAAGAAACGCTTGAGCTTGCAGAATTGAAGGCAGCTCATGCTCTGACGCCTTATCCTTCAGATTTTGAGGCGTTTTGGAAGGCACGTATGGAGGAGGCGGATAACGCTCCTCTCAGCTGGCAGATTGTACCTTCAACAGAAGTCACGTCATCTGCTTTAGCTCACTTTTTTGATTTGACGTTTGTGGGAATTGATGGCGCGGAAGTCTACGCAAAGTATCTGCGCCCACAGACTGCTTCAGGCGTACAAACTCCGCTTGTTTTACAGTTCCATGGTTATCCAGGGGCTTCTCGCAGTTGGTTTGAGCAGAGCTCATTTCTAGGTTTAGGCTGCTCACTGATTGCGCTTGATAACCCTGGGCAGGGTGGCCGTAGTTTGGACGGAAGCTCATATAAGAGCACTACCGTCTCTGGTCATTTGGTGCTTGGACTGGATGGGCCAGTAGAGGATCTTTACTTTGTGCACCTGTATCAGAATATTCGCTTGCTCTGCAGAATTGTTCGCCAACTTGAAGGTATTAATACAGATCGCATTTTTGTGAACGGTGCATCGCAGGGTGGCGGCATTGGTCTTGCTACCTGTGCACTTAACCCAGACCTTATTAATAGAGCAGCAATTCTTTATCCCTTCCTTACCGATTTTAGGTGCGTATGGGAGCTTAATGCTGACGAGGTTGCCTACGAGGGAATTCGTTATTATTCCCGCTGGTTTGATGCAGACGGTTCTCGCGTTGATGAGGTCTTTGCAAAGCTTGCCTACATTGATTCAGCCAATTTTGCACGTCTGGTTACCTGTCCGGTGCTTTTTGGTACCGGACTTGATGATCCAGTTGTTCCGCCAGAGGCTCAGTTTGCTGCCTACAATGCTCTGACCTGCCCAAAAAGACATTTGTTGTATCCCGGCTATGCGCATGAAGAGATTGGTGATTTTGACGATAAAATCATTGATTTCTTCTGCTCAGACAAGGGTGAGCAAGCTCTTAAAGAGTTGGATTCCTCATTTCCTGCTCAAGCAGAATGCGAGGTGGAAGCATGAGGGGCTTAACACAAAGGCTTGAAGACGCTCGCTCTTATCGCGGCGCTTGGCTTAGACCATCAAACTTTGAATCATTTTGGGAGCCATCTGTAGCGTTTGCACAAAATGCACAGGTAGAGAGTGTGGTTGTGCTTCCGTCCGCTACCCAGACCGCAACGTTTAAGCGCATTACATTTGCCTCAACTGACCAGACGCAACTGAGCGCTCGCGTCATTCTTCCAGCTGGCGCATCGACGGCGAAGCCGTCAGCCACGACAGAGCTACCAGCGGTGGTGCTCTTCTCCGATCTTGGTCGGGGAGTGCGCAGCTGGCTGCACCTTTTGCGCTTCTCGGCACTTGGTCTGCCCGTTGTGGCTTTGGAGGCTCGTCCATGCGAAGCCCAGCTCAAAGACGCTTGGAGGGGAGCGCTTACTGCGAAGGAGCTTGCTCACGCGCTCATCAACCCAGATGACGCCGTATCCTCTACGCTCAAGCAGCTCATCGATGACGCACTGGTAGCTGCCTCGGTTGCCTCGCGCTTCCTGGGACGCAAAACCGTCACCTGGGGAGAAGGTCTAGGCGGCTCGCAGGCTTTGTTTGCGGCTGCGCTTCTGCCCAAGGAAGTGAGCGCTACTATGGCGCTGAATCCGCTCTTTGCCGACAACGCAACAACCCTGCGTACGGTTGTTGGGTGCGGAGACACTCCGCAGTCAGATGCAGCTATCGACGCGGTCGGTCTTCTCGACAGCGCGTGCGCGGCCGAGCTGGTGCGAGTGCCTGCGCTTATCGGTACGGCACTGCTGGACCAGAGCGCGCCAACTGAGGGAACGTTTGCGCTGTACAATCGCCTGCTGGAGCAGAAAGAGATGCGTGTGTATCCCAAGTTTGGCCACGAGCGCATCAATCAATTTGAGAACGAGCAAATCAACTATCTCTGCGAGGTTATATCAGGACTTTGTCATAACTAAGCGGACTATAATTACGTAGGTTCTTTGAAGTTGCTTTTGATCAATGCTTTGGTCGGCTACTTCAGTACATTGTTGTATGAAACCAGTTGGATTTTCCAACGTGTGAAAGGATAAAGCATGTCCAGTAACGTACCATTTAGCGGTGTTGTTCCACCAGTTGTAACCCCAGATACCCCAGACCATCAGCTTGATGTTGTGTCGTTTGAGCGCTCCATTAATCGTCTCATTGAGGCTGGCGTAGACGGCCTATTCTTCCTCGGCTCTTCTGGCGAGGTTGTCTTTGCAACTGATGAGCGTCGTGATCAGATTGTTCGCGAGGCTGTCCGCATTGTTGACCACCGCGTTCCGGTCCTTGTGGGCATCATTGATACCGAGACCGAGCGCGTCCTGGAGCATGGTCGCCGTGCCCTCGCACTGGGTGCAGACGCTCTTGTAGCAACCGCTCCTTTCTACGCACTTGGTGGCCCAGCTGATATTGAGGAGCATTTCCGCATCCTTCACCAGGAGCTGGACGCACCTCTGTTTGCATACGATATTCCTGTCTGCGTTCACACTAAGCTTCCTTGGAAGATGCTTGCTCGCCTGGGTGCAGAGGGCGTTCTTGCAGGCGTTAAAGACTCTTCTGGCGATGACGTTTCCTTCAGGTATCTTGTTCAGGAGAACGAGAAGAACGGTCACCCTCTGACTCTGCTGACTGGTCACGAGATTGTTGTTGACGGCGCTCTTCTTTCTGGTGCAGACGGTTCTGTTCCTGGTCTTGCTAATGTTGAGCCAGAAGGTTACGTCCGCATGTGGAAGGCAGCTCAGGAAGGTAACTGGGCAGAGGTCAAGCGTGAGCAGGACCGACTCAACGAGATTTCCCACATCTTTGATGTCACTTCAGGCGTTCAGGGCTATGGTGCTGGCGTTGGCGCATTCAAGTGCGCACTTAACCTCATGGGAATCTTTGATTCTGACCAGATGCCTCGTCCTGTTAAGCCACTTGATGGCCAGAACCGTGAGGCAATCAAGCAGGTTCTTATTGCAAACGGCCTTCTCTAAACAAGCGGGGACATCATGGACTCTAAGTTTGTTTATCCAACACATGTTTGCGCCGTTGATATTGGCGGCACAAAAATCGCCTGTGGCATAGTCACTCTTAACGGCACCGACGCCCCAAACGTTCAGTCCGTAAAGAAGGTTCCTACCAATGCAAAAGAGGGTGGCAAGCAAGTTCTTGCTACCGTTCTGCAGGCAATTAGGGAGGCTCTTGCTCGCGCGCAAGAGCTGGGCCTTACCATATCTGGCGTGGGTATTTCTTCTGCCGGTGTTGTTGACCCTCGCACCGGAGACATCACCTACGCAAACGAGCTTATGCCAGGCTGGGGCGGAACCGCTCTTGGCTCAGCAGTTACCAGCGAGTTTGGCCTTCCTTGCAGCGTCCTCAATGACGTTCACGCCCATGCCCTGGGTGAGGCTCGCCACGGCGCTGGTCACGGTAAAGACAGCGTTTTAACCGTAGCGGTTGGCACGGGCATTGGTGGTGCCTTTGTGAACCACGGCATTTTGATGCTGGGTGCTCATGACGAGGCTGGCCACATTGGTCACGTTGCAACTCCAGCAGCAGCCGGCGTTGACTGCCCTTGTGGTGGAACTTCTCACCTTGAGCCTGTTTCCGCAGGTCCTGGCATTATCCGCGAGTACGTCCGCCTTGGAGGCTCCGACACGCTTGAAGACGGTTCTGCTCTTGACGGCGCAGAGATTGACCGTAGGGCTCTTGCTGGCGAGAAGATCGCTCAGGCTGCAGAGGAGCGCTCGGGTCGTGCGCTTGGTGAGGTTTTGGGCAGTATGTGCAACATGCTTGACCCTTCTGTCATCATTCTGTCTGGCTCCGTTGCAGAGTGCGGCAAGTACTGGCACGAGGCGCTTGAAGCTGCATTTAAGCTGCAGGCAATGCCTCCTGTTCAGGCAACACCTATTGTGAAGGGCACCCTTGGCGGAGAAGCCCCTCTTATTGGAGCTGCAGAAAACCTTGTTCTACCTGGCTATTTAGAGACACGTCTTTAGGTAAGAAGTACTAAGTCACTAGCTAGCTTGCTGACTTGGTTTGCTGACTTGGCTTGCTGACCCAGCACGCCGCAAAGACACATACCTTTAACGTACGTACATTCTGGTAAGGAGAATACCGTGGCACACTCAGAGCTTGTTGAGTCACTTAAAGGAAAACTCATCGTTAGCGTCCAGGCCTATCCTGGTGAGCCTATGAGGCATCCAGAGACTATGGCTCAGATTGCACGCGCTTGTGAACTGGGCGGTGCTGCTGCGATTAGGTGCCAGGGCTTGTCTGATATCTCTGCCATTAAGGGTAGGGTTGAAATTCCTGTCATTGGCCTCTGGAAAGAGGGTCATGAAGGCGTCTACATTACTCCTACGCTTCGCCATGCGCGCGCTTGTATTCACGCAGGTGCAGACGTTGTCGCTTTGGATGCAACAGACCGCCCAAGGCCAGATGGTAGAACCTTTGAAGAGACTGTTGCGGCGCTCCGTGTAGAGTCTGACGTGCTGATTATGGCTGACTGCATGACTATGGATGATATCCGTCGTGCTGTTGCCGCTGGTTGTGATCTTGTTTCAACTACGCTTTCTCACAATAAGGCTGCTATTGATACAACGCTTGATGATGGCCCTGACATTGCCCTTCTCAAGCAGGCAACTACCGAGTTCCCAGGTATTGCTATTATTTGCGAGGGTCACGTCCACACACCACAAGACGCAAAAGATGCTTTGGATGCAGGCGCTTGGGCAGTTGTTTCAGGTACTGCCATCACACATCCAACTTCAATTACCTCTTGGTTTGCTGCAGCACTTGAGGATTAACGCTTGGAGCGGTAAGGTTTTCTCGTCACGTATTTAAGGAGCGCCTGTGAAGAAAAACGATCCTACACCTTCAGTTATTCCCGACATTGTCATTATTACGGGTATGTCTGGATCGGGTCGCACGCAGGCGCTTCATGTGTTTGAGGACATGGGTTATTTCTGCATTGATAACCTGCCACCAGCTCTTATTTTGCAACTTTCTAACCTTGTGGGCATTAACACGGGCGTTGGCCGCCACTTGGCCGTTACCTGTGATTTGCGCTCTCAGGGTCTTTTTGATGACATCTCCGAAGCGCTGAAGTCACTTGCAGATCACGAGCTTACCTACAAGATTGTCTATCTGGACTCTTCAGACGAAGTACTTATGCGTCGCTATAGCGAGAATCGCCGTCGTCATCCTTTGGCGCAGGAGGGAGAAAATCTCTCATCTGCAATCTCTAGGGAACGCACACAGCTTCAAGACATAAAAGCACTGGCAGATGTTGTTCTAGACACCTCGTCCATGCGTACTAATACGTTAAAGAGTCGCCTTCGTCGCGCATTTTCAGAGCTTGCTGAACAGCAGCTTATGGATGTCAGCGTGTTTTCCTTTGGCTTCAAAAATGGTTTGCCCGTTGAGGCTGACCTTATGATTGACGTGCGCTTCCTGCCCAATCCTTACTATGATCCAGAGCTCAGGCCACTTACCGGCCTTGACGAGCCAGTAGCTCAGTTTGTCCTTACGCATGGCACTACCAAGAAATTCCTTAAGTCTTGGTTTGAGTTGCTTGACGTGGTTATGCCTGGTTACGTACAGGAAGGCAAGAGCTTGCTCTCTATTGCGGTAGGTTGCACGGGTGGCCAGCATAGAAGCGTTGCAATCGCACGTGCTACGGCAGAGCATCTTACCAGCCAAGGATATCGCGTAACGCTTTTCCATCGCGATCTTGATGCGGCTCAGAAGAAGTCTCAGCAGGCTGAGTAGAAGTTAGCCCACCATGTCCTATACAGCCCTGGTAAAAAATGAGCTGGTCAGCGTACCAGAACTTCAGACGGAGTGCGAATTAGCACAGCTTTCTGCGCTTATTCGTGTTTCTGGAACGTTGTCGATGCACGGCCCTGGTAAATTTGCCGTTCGCATTGTTACCGAGACGGGCACGGTTGCCCGTACCGTTATTAGTTCTTCTCGCCGTTTGTTTGATCTGGGTACTTCCGTTGAGTACCGTCGCTCTATCATGCATAAGAAACGCAACTATTTGCTTGAGATTTCTAACCAGGATTCGCTTGCAGAAGCACTTTCCGCTCTTGGCATTTATATACCGGGAGAAGGCCTGGTAAGCGGCATTCCAAAGAGTGTTATTCGCACCAAGCAGGCGCAGCGTGCTTTTTTGCGCGGAGCATTTATGGCGGGCGGATTTTTGGCTGATCCCTTAAAAGATTTTCACCTAGAGATTGCTGTCTCGGGAGAAAGATTTGCCACTGAGCTGGTAAAACTCATGGGATCCATTGGCGTTAAGGCGCGCCTTAATCATCGTAATCGCCATACCAATGCGCTCATGCGCACCAGAGAAATTTATGCCGTCTACCTTAAGAGCTCTGACGACATCATCAAGTTTTTGCGAGAGATTGGTGCGCCTACTATGGCGCGCGCTATTGCGTTTACGCGTGTGCAAAAGCATTATCGCAACAACGTCAATCGAGTTGTTAACGCAGAGATGGCAAATCAAACACGCTCTTCAAATGCAGCGGCAGACCAGTTAGCGCTTATAGAAAAGGCCGAGAAACTCATTGGACTCAGAGCTCTGCCGCCAGCGGTCAGAGATTTTTGTCTTGCACGAAAAGATAACCCTGAGCTGTCGTTATCAGCGCTAGGGGAGTCGTTTGTACCACCCGTATCCAAGTCCGCTATGTATCACCGATTGCTTCGTTTGGAAAAAATCGTTCAGGATTTAGAAAAAGATGCATAAGTTATCGGCGAGTGCGGTAAAATACTCGGTGTACGGTTTAAATGTTAATGAATCCGGAGAATGGCTCTGGGTCACCGAAAGGAGCATTACGTATGGCAGTAAAGGTTGCTATTAACGGTTTTGGCCGCATTGGTCGCCTTGCATTTAGGCAGATGTTTGGTCACGAGGGTTCCGAGATTGTTGCAATCAACGACCTTACTTCTCCAGAGATGCTTGCATATCTTCTGAAGTATGACTCTACTCAGGGCAACTATTCCCGCGATCACAAGGTAGAGGCAACTGACCACTCCATCATCGTTGACGGTCACGAGATTGTTATTTACAAGGAGGCAGACGCTAACAACCTGCCTTGGGGCGATCTCAACGTTGACGTTGTTCTTGAGTGCACCGGTTTCTACACTTCTAAGGACAAGGCACAGGCTCACATCAACGCTGGTGCTAAGAAGGTTGTCATTTCTGCTCCTGCAGGCAATGACCTCCCAACCATCGTCTTCAACGTTAACCACGAGACCCTCACTGCAGATGACAACATCATCTCCGCAGCTTCCTGCACCACCAACTGCCTTGCTCCTATGGCAAAGGGCCTCAACGACTTCGCAACTATCAAGTCCGGTATCATGACCACCATTCACGCATACACTGGTGACCAGATGATCCTCGACGGCCCACAGCGCAAGGGTAACTTCCGTCGTTCCCGTGCTGGTGCAGAGAACATCGTTCCTAACTCCACTGGTGCTGCTAAGGCTATCGGCCTTGTTCTTCCTGAGCTCAACGGCAAGCTCATTGGTGCTGCTCAGCGCGTTCCTACGCCAACTGGCTCCCTCACCAACCTCTATGCTGTTGTTGACAAGAAGGTCACCGTTGACGAGGTCAATGCTGCAATGAAGGCATATGCAGAGACCATCCCAGAGACCTTTGGTTACAACGAGGATGACATTGTTTCCCGCGATATCGTCGGTGAGACTCACGGCTCCATCTTCGACGCAACTCAGACCATGTGCTCTGACCTTGGCGATGGCACCACTCTTGTTCAGGTCACCTCTTGGTATGACAACGAGAACTCCTACACTTCTCAGATGGTCCGCACTATCAAGTACTTCGAGAAGTTCGTTGCTTAAGTTCTAGTTACATAGACGCCTTAGGCGCGGTCGCAGCATCTGCCGCGATCGCGCCTTCTTTTGTTGGAAACGTATTCAAAGGAGTGACATGGCTTTTACAAAGAAGACTGTCCGCGATGCAGATGTTGATGGTAAGCGCGTTCTTATGCGCGTTGACTTCAACGTGCCTCTGAAGGACGGCGTTGTTACTGACGACACCCGCGTTCGCGCTGCACTTCCAACCATCCAGTATCTTCTCGACCACAACGCAAAGGTCATCCTGATGAGCCACCTTGGCCGTCCAGATGGCACCGGCTTCCAGCCAGAGCTTTCCCTGCGCCCAGCTGCAGAGAAGCTTGCTGAGCTTCTTGGTCGCGAGGTTAAGTTTGTTGAGGACACCTATGGCGAGAAGGCCCGTGAGGCTGTAGATGCACTCAAGGACGGCGAGGTTCTTGTTCTTGAGAACGTCCGTTTTGACAAGCGTGAGAAGAAGAACGATCCAGAGATTGCAAAGACTCTTGCATCTTATGGTGACATTTTTGTTCTTGATGCATTTGGTACCGCTCACCGTGCACAGGGCTCCGTTGTTGGACCAGCAGCTTACCTTCCTGCATACGCTGGCTTCCTGCTTGAGAAAGAGGTTGACACTCTTACCTCTATCTTCTCTAACCCAGAGCGCCCACTTGTAGCTATTGTTGGTGGCTCCAAGGTTTCTTCTAAGATTGGTGTTCTTGATCACCTTATCGACTCCGCTGATACCCTTATCATCGGTGGCGGTATGGCTTACACCTTCTTCCTGGCAAAGGGTTATACCGTTGGCACTTCTCTTCAGGAGCCAGACTGGATTGAGCGCGCAGGTGAGATGCTCAAGAAGGCAGAGGAGAAGGGTGTTAAGATTCTGCTTCCTGTTGACAACGTTGTTACCGATCACTTTGGTGAGGACGCTGTTGGTGAGGTAGTTCCTTCTGACCAGATTCCTGCAGACCGTATGGGTATGGACATTGGTCCTAAGACTGTTGAGCTTTACTCCGAGGCAATCAAGGGCGCAAAGACCGTCTTCTGGAATGGTCCTATGGGCGTCTTTGAGTTTGACCAGTTTGCAAAGGGCACCGAGGCTATTGCTCGCGCTGTTGCAGATGCTGATTGCACCTCCATCATCGGCGGCGGCGATTCCGTTGCAGCAGTTAACAAGTTCCACCTTGCTGACAAGATGAGCTGGATTTCCACTGGCGGCGGCGCTTCCATGGAGCTCGTTGAGGGTAAGGCACTTCCAGGAGTGGAGGCGCTTCTCGATGCGTAATCGTATGATTGCAGGTAACTGGAAGATGAACGAGACTTTCGCTGAGGGCGTTGAGCTTGCTCAGGGAATTGTCGATCAGCTTGCTTCTGGTACCGGAAACGTTGATGTTGTTATTGCTCCACCTCTTGTAGACCTTAAGGGTGTCTCTGAGGTTCTTTCCCAGGCCAACTCTTCCGTTGCTCTTTCTGCACAGAATGTGTACTGGGAGGAGTCTGGCGCATTTACTGGTGAGACCTCTCCAGCAATGCTGACTTCTGTTGGTGCAACTTACTGCATCATTGGTCACTCTGAGCGTCGTGGCTACTTTGGTGAGACCGACGAGGACATTAACCGCAAGGCAAAGGCTCTGATGGCTCATGACATCGTTCCTATTTCTTGCTGCGGTGAGTCTCTTGAGGTTCGCAACGCTGGTACTCACGTTCAGTTTGTTGTTGACCAGATTAAGGCAGATACCAAGGGTCTAGAGATTACAGATCCTTCCAAGTACGTTATTGCTTACGAGCCAATCTGGGCAATTGGTACTGGCATGACTGCAACTGCTGATGATGCACAGGAAGTCTGCGGCGCAATCCGCAAGACCCTGGTAGAGATCTTTGGCGCAGAAATTGCAGATGGTATCCGTATTCTTTACGGTGGCTCTGCAAAGCCAGAGAACGTTGGCGGCTTCCTCGAGAAAGAGGATGTTGACGGCGCACTTGTTGGTGGCGCATCTCTTAAGGCTGATTCCTTCGTTGCAATGGTTAAGAGCGCAATGAACTAAACTGCGGCAAAGCTCCTTACCATCGGTGAGGCGCTTGGCTCATCTGTTAAGTTCTTGTTTGTTTTGCAACTTGGCACACGTCATTCCCAAAGGAGAGTGGCGTGTGCTATTCTTTTCTGTCGTACGTAAAAATAACTAGGGCTGGATCTTCTCGCCAGCAAGAGGGGGAACCTCGTGGGCGTTCTGAATACAATTCTTTTGGTGCTGTTTGTACTTTCTGGCATTTTGACGGTGCTGCTTGTTCTGGCACACTCCGGAAAGGGCACCGGCGTTTCTGACATGATTGCTTCTTCTATGTATAACGCAAGTGCTGGTTCAGGCATTATGGAGAAGAACCTTGATCGCCTTACCATCATCACTACAACCATCTTCCTGGTTTGCGCTATTGTGATGGCTCTGACATTCCCAGTTGGCGCTATTGGCTAAACAGTTACTTTTACCTTTGAATCATCTGCCGAGAAACCCGGGTTTCTCGGCATTTTTTATTTGTAGCCTGCTGAGTGTAGGTAAATTTGCTGATGGAAATGTCGGCAAAAAACTGGACGCAACAGATAGAAGTTATCTTTTACTTCTTAACAGAATTTTCAATAACGTTTCTCATATGTAAACAAATTTGATTGTGACCTGTACGCTGGAGTCAAACAGTCATTATATGTGGATACGTTTTACTGGGATTGGTATGCATAATCTTGCTTATCTAAGAGATATTTTTTGGGTTAGGCAACTTATCCATGGTAAAATTACTCTTTGCTGTGTATTCACAGTATGTTTGTTGTAGGAATGCTAGGTTGCCATACCGAGAAAACCTCGCTTATCAGGTGGATAAGCGCAAGGCGGTGAGGAGAGTCAATGGCACGGTTTGTTTGGTACGTTACAAAGAGGATTTTGAGCTACATTGTGATGATTTTTGTTGCAACTTCGCTCACATTCTTCCTCGCATCATCGTTTATGAACCCACGCTCTAACTTTGAGCAGCGTACTCCACGTCCTCCACAGGAGTCTATTGAGGAAAACCTGTATAGGACTAATCTAAATGATAAGACTCCAGTTATTGAGCGTTATCAGGTCTGGATTACCAATCTGCTTACCAAGTTTGACTTTGGTATGACCCCAACCGGCGATAACGTTAATCGTGAGATGAGCTCAAAGTTCATGGCTTCTATTCTGCTCATGACTCCAGCAACTATTTTGTCTGTCGTTATTGGCGTCAGCTTGGGTGTTTATACCGCTCAGCGTCAGTATCAGTGGCAGGACCGCTTCTTAAGTGGTGTTGCTTCGATTCTTCTGGTTATTCCAACTGTTGTTATGGCAATCTTGATTGTTTTTGCGGCAATTGAGATTAACGCACGTGCCGGTACTCGTATTTTCTACGTAACCGATCTTTCTAGTGGAGATACCGGAAACTTCTTCACTTGGCTCATTGACTTCCTCCAGCACATTATTCTTCCAACCATTGTTCTTACTATCGTAAGCTCCGTTGGTTACCACCTCTCTCAGCGTACGTACCTGCTTGACGAGATGCACGCAGACTACGTTCGTACTGCTCGCGCTAAGGGCCTCACTCGTAAGAAGGCAATTCGTAAGCACGCTCTTCGTGTTTCTTTGATTCCAACTGCTGTTTCAGTTGCTTTCTCTCTTGCAGGTATCTTTACCGGTGCTGTTATGACCGAGAAGGTCTTTGCAATTCACGGTCTTGGTGAGTACTTCATTAACTGTATTAACAACAACAATATTCACGGTGCAGTTGCAGTTGCAGCATTCTCTGGTGCAATGACTCTTGTTGGCGCTCTTCTGGCTGACCTCTTTGCTGCTGCTCTTGATCCACGAATTAAGATGAGCTAAGGAGGCGGACATGTCTAAAGAAGAGCTTCAGAATAAAGACGAGAAAAACGTCTCCATTGATGCAGGTCTTACTAACGCTGAGCGTGAGCTTCAGGCAGATGCTAAGTCTGACAATAAAGAAGTTAAAAGAATTAGCTATGCTGGCCTGATTACAAGGCGTTTCTTCCGCCAGCGTTCTGCAGTAATCGGCTTGATTATTCTTGGAATTATGGTTCTCATTGCAGTTTTTGGACCATATGCCACCCCATTTAATTACACAGATGCTGACTTTACTGCAATTAACATGGCTCCTAATGCAAAGCATTGGTTTGGTACTGATGGTGCCGGTATTGATCTGTATGCTTGCGTTGTCCACGGTCTTGGTCGTTCTTTGACCATTGGTATTAGCTACGCAATCTTGACCACTATCATCTCTGCAATTATTGGTACTGCCATTGCCTATGTCCGTGGTATTCCAGAGAAGATTGGTATGTGGCTTCTTGATATGCTCATGGTCATTCCTAGCTTCTTGCTGGTTGCTATGATTGTTCGAGCAGCAGGCGGTGAGTCTGGTTGGCTCATGCTTATCTTTGGTCTGACTGCGTTTGGTTGGATTGGTCGCGCACGTACTATCCGTACCATGGCTCTGTCTCTGCGTGAGAGAGATTACGTCAAGGCCGCTAAGTACATGGGTGTTCCACCATTTACCATCATTGTTCGTCACCTTATTCCAAACCTTGGTTCAATTCTTATTATTGACTTGGTCTTGGCTGTTATTGGTGGCATTAACTCTGAGACTGCATTCAGCTTCTTGGGCCTTGGTATTAAGGCGCCAGATACTTCTCTTGGTTATCTTCTGAGTGCTGGTTCTTCTGCAATGCTTACTACTCCATGGATGATTCTGATTCCATCGGCATTTTTGATCATTGTTTGTGTTGGCCTGCAGCTCATTGGCGATGGCCTTCGCGATGCCTTTGACCCTTATTCACGCGCTGCTGGTAGCGTCAAAGATCAGGAAGAGGATTCTTCCAAGGATGACGCTCAGCTTGGTGATCTTGAGGGAAGCATCGTTTCTGAAGAAACTACGGAGCGTGCATAATGTCTGACACTACTACTACTTCAACAAAGCAGGGAAGTGTAGAGATGGACGATGTCCTTCGCTACGAGCTGCTTGAATCAAACGGTCCAAAGGGTGCTCCAACAGGAGATCCAGTTCTTTCTGTTCGTGATCTTAAGGTTTCCTTTAATACTGAGGCTGGTCGTGTAGATGCAGTTCGCGGTGTTAACTTTGACCTCTGGGGTGGCCGTACCCTTGGTATCGTAGGCGAGTCTGGCTCTGGTAAGTCAGTAACCGCTCTGTCTCTTATTGGCCTTCTTGATGACAATGCTCACGTCACCGGCTCTATTAAGCTTGGTAATGAGGAGCTCATTGGTAAGACCGACGAAGAGATGTCAGAGCTTCGTGGCACTAAGATTTCTATGATTTTCCAGGATCCACTGTCTGCTTTGACTCCAATGTTCTCTATTGGAGATCAGCTTGCAGAGGCTCTGCTTACCCATAATCCTCACATGAGCAAGGCAGACGTTCGTAAGCGTTGTATTGAGCTTCTCTCTATCGTTGGTATTACTGATCCAGAGAATCGTCTTGATTCTTTCCCACATGAGTTCTCTGGTGGTATGCGTCAGCGTGTTGTTATTGCAATTGCTATTGCAAACAACCCTGACATCATCATCGCAGACGAGCCAACCACCGCTCTTGACGTAACTATTCAGGCTCAGATTCTTGACGTCTTGAAGGTTGCACAGAAAGAGACGGGCGCAGCAGTTGTTCTGATTACTCACGACCTTGGTGTTGTTGCAGGTACCGCTGATGACATTATGGTTATGTATGCAGGCCGTGGCGTAGAGCGCGCAAGTGTTGATACGCTTTTTGCTGAACCTCGTCACCCTTATACCATGGGCCTTCTGGGTGCTGTTCCAAAACCTCACCTTCAGGCAGAGCATAGGCTTGTTCCTATTAAGGGCAATCCACCATCACTTGCTGCTATTCCAACTGGTTGTCCTTTTAACCCACGTTGTCCTATGGCTACCGAGGAATGCTCCAAGAAAGAGCCAGTGCTGCTTCCTGCAAATGCTGCCGAGGGTCACTTGGCATCTTGCCACCACCTTCAGGAGATTTGCGAGAAGAAGCTCACTTACGCTGAGGTATATCCAGACTTTGAGCCAATCCTTCCAAAGTGGGTTGATGTCCCTCGTAACGAGCGTCCTGTTGTACTTAAGGTTGAGAATCTTACCAAGACATTCCCTGTTCAGGGTAAGGGCTTTATTAGGCGTAGCAAGGGCACTATGACTGCTGTTGACCGTGCAAGCTTTGAGATCCATGAGGGAGAAACCCTTGCGCTTGTTGGTGAGTCTGGTTCTGGTAAATCAACAACTCTGATGCAGATTATGGATTTGCTGAAGCCTGAGGATGGTCGTATTACGGTCCTTGGCAAAGATGTTGCTGAGCTTAAGAACGCAGCGCAGCGTAGAGAGCTTCGTAAAGATCTTCAGGTTATCTTCCAGGATCCAATGAGTTCTCTGGACCCACGTATGCCTGTCTATGACGTTTTGGCTGAGCCACTTCAGGCACAGGGTTGGAACAAAGAGGATATTAATACTCGTATTGGCGAGCTTATGCGTCTGGTTGGTATCAACCCAGACTATGTTGACCGCTTCCCATCCCAGTTCTCTGGTGGTCAGCGTCAGCGTATTGCTATTGCTCGTGCTCTTGCAACAAGTCCAAAGATTCTTCTCTTGGACGAGCCAATTGCATCTCTGGACGTTTCCATTCAGGCAGGTATTATTAACCTCCTTGAGGATCTTCAGGTTCAGTTGAAGATTTCTTATCTCTTTGTTGCTCACGATCTTGCTGTTATTCGTCATATTTCTGACACGGTTGCTGTTATGCACCTGGGCAAGATTGTTGAGTACGGTGAGACTGAAGACGTCTTTACTAACCCACAAGATCCTTACACTAAGGCGCTTCTCTCGGCTATTCCAATTCCTGATCCAAAGATTGAGCGTACCCGTGAGCGCATGATTTATCAGGATGGTAAGCTGGTTCCTGCTACTCACATCTCTAACGAGTAACAAAGATTCAATAAATTTTCTGAAAACCCGCACTTAAAACTAGGTGCGGGTTTTTCTTTGTTACAAATAGTGAACGAGGTTGTTACGGGAATGTTTCTGCTATGGAGTATTTTCAGGCAATTTCGTATAGTTAAGTGAATATCTGTAGGCCTTTAACGAAATGGGTGATCATATGGCTGACAGTTTTTCCCGTCGTTCGTTTTTTGCTCTGACTGGAATCACCGCCGCAGGCCTTGGCCTTGCTGGTTGTGCTCCATCAAATCCTCAGAGCAGCTCTACCACCACAGGTACTGAGCCACAGGACGGCTCTCCTGCAAACACTCCTCTGGATCAGCTTCCACTTCCAGAGAAGGGCAAGACGTACAACAATCCTAAGTCTCGTGATGAGGTTAAGGATGGCGGTACTCTGACTCAGCCAATCAACGAGATTGGTCCACAGTGGAATTACTACCAACTTGCTGGTAATACCTCTTACATGAACATCCTTCACGGTCTTATCAACCCTCGTGACCTGTTCCTTAACAATGCTGATGGCGATAAGTTTGAGCCAAACAAGGATTACATCAAGGAATTCAAGGTAGAGGAGAAGGACGGCAAACAGGTTGCTACCCTGACCTTCACTGATCAGGCCACCTTCAACGATGGTACCGCTATTGACTGGACCGCAATTCAGACCGCATTCATCACTATGTGTGGTCAGAATAAAAAGTTTGCGGTTTCTTCAACTGATGGTTATGACAAGTATGAGTCTGTTGAGCAGGGTGATACTGCTAAGACCGCTGTTATTACCATGAAGGAGCCAGTCTATCCAATCGAGAGCATCTTGAGCTATGCTCTGCACCCAAAGCTTCAGGATCCAGACTTCTTCAACAATGGCTATAACAATGAGCCACACAATGAGCTTGGTTCTGGTCCTTATATTGTTGATTCTTTCGATGACTCTGCTGTAACCTTCAAGCCAAATCCAAAGTGGTGGGGTGACGCTCCTAAGCTTGATACCCTTGTCTACAAGCAGATGGATACCCAGGCTTCCATTAACGCATTCAAGAACGAAGAGACTGACACTACTGGTTCTTCCGTCGCAGGTTCTGCTGAGCTTCTTTCTAACTTCTCCGGTCTTGGTGATAAGGCTCAGATTCGTCGTGGTCTTGGTATGTCTATTGCTGTTATCGAGCTTAACTCTACTCGCGGTGCTCTTCAGGATGTTGCAGTTCGTAAGGCATTCTGCCAGATCGTTGACCCTGCAACTATCGTTTCCATTGTCTTCCAGGGTGTTAACTGGAAAGAGGACGCACCAGGCTCCATGCTTTGGCCTTACTGGGCAGCTGGTTATGACAACAACCTCCCAGACGATATCAAGAACCTCAAGTCTGTTGACGAGCGCAAGGCTGCTGCAAAGAAGACTCTTGAGGATGCAGGCTATAAGCTCAATGGTGATTACTACGAGAAGGATGGCCAGCAGGTAACCTTTAGCTACACTCTGTTCGGTGACGGTACCACTGTTAAGAACCGCGCTGCTGCAATCCAGAAGATGTGCAAGGACGCTGGTATTAACCTTACCCTTGATTCTCACCCATCTTCTGAGTTCTCTGATGTTCTTACCTCTGGCTCTTGGGATGTCTGCCTCTTTGGTTGGGTTGGCTCCTCAACTTCTTACAACAACGGCAATCAGCTCTACGGCTCTGAGTCTGGTTCCAACTTTGGTCAGCAGGGCTCCGCAGAGACCGATGAGATGTTTGCAAAGGTTGTCTCTACTCAGAACTTTGATGAGCGCATGAAGCTCATGAATGAGGCTGAGAAGAAGATGATGCAGACTTACGCATATCTTCCTGTCTACACTGGTCCAGACTGCTACGTTGTTAAGAAGGGTCTTGCCAACTTTGGTCCATCACTCTTCCAGAGCACACCAGCAACCATTGTTGGTTGGCAGAAGTAAGTAAGGGATAAGGCTATCTTCTCGCAAAGTTCTTTTGAGAAAAAGTTTTAAATTTTCTCAGTAAAGTTGCTTGAAGATGTGTTAGTATATCCCTCGCTGCAAAGCAAGTCGGAGTGGCGGAATTGGCAGACGCGCTAGCTTGAGGTGCTAGTGACCTACTAACGGTTGTGCGGGTTCAAGTCCCGCCTCCGACACCACGGAATTTCGGCGGATCTCTTCGGAGGTCCGCCTTTTTCGTATACTTAGGCAATGTGATTTGTTTTTTCTCGCTGGTAAGGAGTGACTGTGGCAGATAACAAGCTGAGCGTAAGGCGTGTTGAGGGAGTTGTCGACGGGACCGTTGCTGCAACTCTGTCTCAGTTGCTGCGCCTGACCAGTGATGCAGTTATCGTTTTTAATATGGAGGGCACAGTTCTTCTCGCCAATGAGGAGGCCGAAAGCCTATTTGCTAAGGAAGACGGCACCATTGCCGGCCTGGATGTTCGCTTTTTGTTTACACCGGCAAATCAAGAAAACTTGCAGAAACCGTTTTCTGTAGAGTCGTTGCCGTTTGCGATTGACGGCTCTACGTCTATGGTGGCTGCTCCTGCGGAAGACGGCACGTCGCAGGTGCTGAGCGTGCGCGCAGATTATGTTGGCGCACCTACGCAGGCCATTGTTTTGACGGCATCTAAGCTTCGTGACTTGGCTAACCCTATGCACGATGATGAGCGAATGGTGTTGGACCTTCGGCGAGCCAATAAGAGGCTCTCAGGAGCGCTTCAGATTGTTTTGGACACGCTTGACTCGGAAGATATGGGTCAGCTTATTGAGCGCGTGTTAGAAGAGCTCTCAGAGACTGTCGAGGCTGACGGTGCGCTCATTTATCTTGCTGAGCAAGACGGGTATCACCTTCATGGCGCAACGGAGTCTCTAAAGAGCGTGTCATTGAACAGAATTCCTCGCTACTTTGCATTTAACAGCTCACTGGAGCGTTTGACGTTTTATTCTGAGCATGCGCTTCGCTTGCATACCATGCCTTTGAACTCTGGCGCGCTTAAGCAGGGAAGAGTTAAAAAGCGCAACCTGGTCAACGAGGAAACACGCGAGGTCATAACCGTTGATGCAAGTCATCTGCCTCCGTTTACCAGCTTTCTTGTGGTGCCCGTGTGGTTTGGTGGCCACATTGTTGCCCTAATTGAGGTTGGTTGGGAGCGCAAACGCGCGCTTCTGGTTGAAGACGCAAGACTTCTGGACTCTATTGCAAATTACCTCTCGGTGCAGCTTGTAGGCGCGTTGTCGGCCATGCGAACGCAGCGTAGAGACACGCTTCGCGAGGCATTAGCTCGCGTGCGTCAGGGGCTGCTCCACAGCGCCGCGGATGGCGAGAAGATCTCTGGCGAGCGTTTACAGCAGGTTATGAGGTCGGTGGGTACCGATCTGAATGCACAGGTCTTCTCGGTAGATTGTTGTGAGGTCACAGGCAACATTACGCTCCATGCGCTTGGTGCTGAGCAAGCGTTTGGCGACGCTCAGGACGGTGCGCAAGACAGCGTGCAGGCTGCGGCGGAGGCCGGCGACGCGCAGGTTGCAGCAGAGGCCGGTGGCGCACAGGATGGCGGCAACCAGATTGCGCTTCCCTCAACGGTTGAGGGACTCAAGACAGGAGAGGGCGAGGCGTCAGTCAAAGAGGTTGAGCTTGAATCTGAGCTGAGTCGTGCGCTTGCTGCACAAGGTTTGCCCTGCAAGGGAGCTGTGCTTTTCTTGGGCAAGTTTGCTGGCGAGCAGCATACCTGGCTTTTCTTGCGAGAAGAAAACGCTGAGCCCTTAAGCGACATTGAGCTTGATTTCTTGGACCGCGTGATGCTTCTGGTTCACTCGTTGGCCGTTGGTGCCGAAGAGAACCAGCAAAACAAACATATCTCACAGGCACTGCAGTCGGGCATGAAAAATGACCTGCAGAAGGTAGAAGGAATTTCTGCCGAGGGAATTTATTCGTCCGCAACCGCCGACGCGTTTGTTGGTGGCGATTTTTACAGCATGATTAAGCTGCCAGGCCGTCGCGCGTGCATCATTATGGGTGACGTTTCTGGCAAGGGTATTGAGGCAGCATCTATCTCGTCCGCAGTTAAAACGGCACTTTCTGCCTACGCGTGGGAGGGAAGAACTCCCGCTCGTATGGTGGCAACGCTGAATGAATTTCTGTTGGGCTTCTCGAGAGTAGAAACATTTGCAACGCTTTTTGTTGGCATTGTTGACCTTACAACTTCATCGCTGACCTACTGCTCCGCTGGTCATCCACCTGCGATTTTGGTGTCCGCTCAATCGGGCGAGGCTGAGCTTTTGGATGTTCAGTCGGGCGTTGTGGGCGCGTTTCACGACATGGAGTACAAAAACGGGTCGATTCGCTTGCATGAGGGCGATATCCTGCTGCTTTACACCGACGGAACTACAGAGGCTCGCAGTCCCGAAGGTGCGTTCTTTGGCGAGACTGGCCTGCGAGACATGATTATGAACGAGGTTCCTCAAGGCTTTGACGGCCTTCTGAACAGGTTCTTGAGCACGCTTGATCGCTATACCGGCCAAAGGCTTGATGACGACGTTGCCATGGTTGCCCTGCGTTTTGACGAGCTTGGCGGCGTCGATTCTCGCACGTTCGGCGGCGCTGACTCTATCGCGTTTGGCAGCGGCGACTCTGGCGTGTCTGGCAGCGGCGACTCTGGCGAGAAGAACAACTAGACGATTTTCTCGCCAAGGAGACGATTTTCTCGTCAAAAAATACAGATATCTGAAATTCTTGTTGCTGCACGGGAACAAGAAACGTATGTATACGCAGCCAAACATAGCAGTTGTTTCAGTCAATACTGACCTTGACGTGAGGGGAGTCCCGCGCGTGAAGGCTCAGATTGAGCAGCTCATTAATAGCGGCTGTAGAAGAATTGTGCTGAACATGGCGGAGGTTTCGTACATCGATTCATGCGGCATGGGCTTTATTGTGTGCGCTGTTCGACGCATGAAGACGCTCGGCGGCCTTATGAGCTTGACCAACGTGCAGCCAACGGCGTTTAAGGCCTTGGTGCGCATGGGTCTTATCGATTTCATGCCTATTAGTACCTGTGCTGCAAAGTCGCGCGTGACTCCGCTTGCGCCGGGCACACATCCATCGTTTCAGACAACGTTTAGAGTTGATCCCAATAAAATGTGCGACGCTCGCTCAAGGGCTATTGCGCTGCTGAAGACGCTGCCGTTTACCTCGGATCAAAAGTTTGACATTGAACTTGCAGTTGGCGAAGCTATTGGCAACGCCGTTGATCACGCGTGCGAGAAGGGCGTGCTGACCACGGTTTCTGCGTATCCAGACAGGGTGGTCATTGACGTCTCGGATTGCGGCGGCGGTTTTAGCATCTCCGATGAGGAGGAGCCTCCCGAGACCGGCCAGTTTGCCGAGCGTGGACGCGGCGTTAAGCTGATGCGCCTGCTTATGGATGCCGTATCTATCCAGGAAAAACCTTCCGGCAACGGCACCATTGTTCGCCTGGTCAAGATGATGCGCTAGGTCGTGCGGGGTGCGTACGCAGGTTGCGTACGCAGGTCACAAGTGATTTCAACCCGGTATCTATTTCGTGTGGATACTGGGTTTCTTGTGCGTAAATGCTGGGAGTAGACGGGGTTTCTCGCCAGGTGGGTAGCGTGAGCTGAGTGTGAGCCTGCTGCAAGCCTGATTTTCTCGTCAAGTCTGAACGATTTGCCTGAAAAACGTACCATGTCTGAGCTATTTGCCGGTTTTTCTCGCCATGTCTGAGTAAATTTACTCAGACATGGTGAGGTTTTCAGGCTCGCAAAATTTGGAGACAGCACCCTAGTTAGAACGTGCCTGATTTCTGCAAAGAATCTGTAACTTCTGCCTAAATAAGTAAAAGAATCTGTGAATTTGCCTGATTTTGTCAAAGAATCGGTGACTCAAATACAGACTCTTTGCACTTTTTAGGCGCGTCTGACTAAACCCAAGCAAGCTCGGTTACGCGCGACAAAAAGAAACCCCAGCCGAAGCTGGGGTTGTCAATTCACTGGAGGCGAGACCCGGATTCGAACCGGGGATAAAGGCTTTGCAGGCCTCTGCCTTACCACTTGGCCATCTCGCCATATGAAAAAGGCCGAAACGAATCCGGCCGAAAAATCATGGAGCGGGCTACGGGGTTCGAACCCGCGACCTCAACCTTGGCAAGGTTGCGCGCTACCAACTGCGCTAAGCCCGCGAACGCGAGGAATAATATACGCAAGTTCACGGCCGAGTGCAAGTGTAAATTTCAAAATCGTCAAACTTTTTTAGAAAAGTCACGAATCCTCATGCGCTCAAGAGGTGGATTTTTCTTGCAAATCTTACAAATAAGAGCAGGTAGATTGCCAAGTGTGACCGCTTGCCGTATCATGGAATAAGAACTTTTGAATGAGGTTGTATGTTCTTTATTGTCGCATCGCTCATAGCTCTTTTGACGCTTGCGTATCTTGTCGCAAGCGGTTTTGTTCGCGTGGTGCGCTATTTTTGGGGCTGGCTTTCATCTGGCGAGAAGATCGATGGGCTTGCAGGCGATGTCGTATCAGCAGCACCCCAGACCGCGCCGTTCTCCAAGCCAAAACCAACGCAAGCCGAGCTCTCGGCGTACTTGGACAAGATGCATCTTGGCTGGTACCAGGTGGTTATTCTCTTCATTGTGGGCTGCATGGCCGGCCTTCTTATCGAAGAGATCTGGATGCTCATTACCGCTGGCTTGACCGAGAGCAGGGTAGGCCTTATTTGGGGACCGTTCTCTCCGCTTTATGGAACCGGCGCGGTGTTTCTAACAGTAATTTGCTACCAGTTGCACAAGCATCACGCCAATAGCCTGGTCATCTTCTTGGTTTCAGTTGTTGTTGGCGGCACGCTGGAGCAGCTTACCGGCTGGGGAATGCAAGAGATTTTCCACTCGGAATCATGGACGTATGCCCATCTTCCAGACGCCATCACACAGTGGGTGGCCTGGCGATTCTTGGGCTTCTGGGGCATTTTGGGCCTGATTTGGTGTCGCGTCATCATGCCTCGCGCGCTCTACAAGATTGGCGAGCCAACATCAAAAAGGCAAGCAATTTTTGTTACTCTGCTAACGGTGTATCTTGTGGCCGACATAACTATGACAGTGGCGTGTTTGGCGAGAAAAGCTCAGAGAGACGCTGGTATTCCTCCGACAAACGCGTTTGAGATGTGGGTAGATACTCACTACGATGACAGCTTTGTATCTGCTCGATTCCAGAATATGACGTTTACGTCGCCAGATTCGGCTGACAAGTCGTAGCCGTCGCACACCGACCACCGGCTCCCCGACAGCAAGTCGCCGATCGCCGCAAGACCGTCGCAAGCACGCCCGTACGCAGCCCACCCGCAAGACCGCGAGAAACCCAAAGGATTTGTAATGCAAATGCCTTCTGCAAAACCAGAACATCCAACAGGCAACGTGTACCTGGACTTTGCCGCAGCTACACCTATGGATCCACGTGTCGTTGATGCAATGATTCCGTACTTTACGGAGAAGTTCTACAACCCTTCAGCACCGTATGCTCTGTCTCGCCAGGTTCGTGACGAGGTAGAACGTGCCCGCGCTGTCTTGGCGCATGCCATTGGTGCTCGTCCAGGAAACGTGGTGCTTACAGCAGGTGCTACAGAGGCCAACAACCTGGCGTTTGCAACGGTCTCGGAAGATGCGCACGTAATCGTTGATGCCATTGAGCACGAGAGCGTCCTTGCGTGCGCAGGGATTTTCTCGCACAAGACACTACGCGTAGAAGCAGATGGTCGTGTGGACCCAGAGCGCGTAGCAAAGGCGCTCAAGCCAGAGACTGAGCTGGTTTCCATTGAGCTTGCAAATGGCGAGATTGGCACCATCCAGCCTATCCGAGAGATTTCGCAGGTGCTTGCCAAGGAGCGCTCACGCAGGCTTGCAGCAGGGGAGACTCGTCCTCTGCATTTGCACGTAGACGCCTCTCAAGCTGCGGCATACTTGAGTGTGAACGTGTCATCGCTGGGCGTGGATATGTTGACGCTTTCTGCAGCAAAGCTTTCTGGTCCCAAGCAGGTAGGTCTTTTGTGGGCTTCCGACGATGTGCGCTTAAGGCCGTTGGTACTCGGCGGCGGGCAAGAGGGCGGCGTGCGTTCAGGCACAGAGAACGTTGCGGGCGTCATTGGTTTTGCGTGTGCTTTGGCGCTTGCAGATGAGACTCGCACTGACGAGGTAAAGCGGGTTTCTCGCCTTAGAGATCAGCTACAGATGCTGCTTTGCGTAGAGTTCCCGCAGATGATTGTCTCGGGACCAAAGAACGCCAAGCTGAGGCTTCCTAATTTGCTGCACGTTTCTTTCCCGGGACTTGAAGCTCGTCGTCTGGTTATTTTGCTGGAGCGTCTAGGCGTGTCGGTGGGAACGGGCTCCGCCTGCGCTGCATCAAAGATGCAAATATCTCACGTGCTCGAGGCAATCGGGGCACCGCGAGAAGTAGCTGCGGGAAGCCTCAGGTTAACGCTTGGAAGAACTACCACAGAAGACGACATCTTGTACGCGGCTTGGGCAATTGCCGAGGCCGTCAAACAGGAGTCTGCTCGTGTAGGAGTGACATGGGAGAACTAGTTTACCTTGGCATGAGCGGTGGCGTTGATTCGGCGCTGTCTGCGGCCTTGCTTCTTGAGGCGGGCTACAACGTCAAGGCTATCTATATGCGCAACTGGTCCAAGGACCTGCCCGGCTTTAAGTGTCCTTGGGCAGATGATTTGGCCGACGCCGAGCGCGTGTGCGTAACGCTTGGCATTGATTTGGACGTGTGGGACTGTGAGGCCGAGTATAAGGCCACAGTTGTTGATTACTTGCTTGATGCCTACGAGCACGGTCGTACGCCTAATCCAGACGTTATGTGCAACCAGACGGTAAAGTTTGGCACCTTTGCAGAACGCGCTTTTGCTGAGGGTGCAGATTTTGTTGCAACAGGTCACTACGCTCAGAATATCCCTGGCACCAAAAAACTTCTGCGCGCCGCAGACACTCACAAGGATCAGACGTATTTCCTGTGGCGTGTACCTGGTCATTTGTTTGAAAGAACACTCTTTCCAATTGGACACATTGCCACCAAGGCAGAGGTTAGGGCTCTGTGTGCAGAGCGAGGCCTGGGCATAGAAACCAAGCCAGATTCCGACGGTATTTGCTTCATTGGCCCTGTTGGTCTGCGCACGTTTTTGCTGGACACCTTCAAGAAAAAGCAGGGCGACGTCATTGAGTGGGAGACAGGTAAGGTTCTTGGCACCCATGACGGAGCATTCCTCTTTACCGTTGGCCAGAGAAAAGGCCTGAACATTGGCGGAGGTCCAGCTCGTTATGTGGTGGCAACCGATACGCTTAAGAATGTGGTCTACGTAACTTCTGACCTTAACTGTCCTGCGCTTTGGACGCGTCGCATGGAGCTCTCGGATATGCACTGGATTTCCGGAGAACCTGCAGATAACGGTAGGTATGTGGTCAGAACTCGTCACACAGGCGCGCTGGTTCCCGTAACGTTTACGCTCACAGATAATCAATGTGGATTTATTGAATTTGACCAGCCGGTAAAAACTGTTGCAGCAGGTCAATCGGCGGTTTTGTACGATGGCCAGGAAGTTTGCGGCGGTGGCATTATTGAGGCTGACAAGAGTATACTTGAGCGGTTCATGTAAAATGAAAAGCAGGTAGGTGGTGAGAAACCCTCTGAGGTTGCATCGTTTACCTGCAAAGAGTGTTGTTTCTGTACACGTATTGTGATCCAGAGTCCAAGGAGGTGCCCATGGATCGCCCAGATGGCGCGTCTGAAACCGAGCACCCCTCATCTACACCGAAGGTAACGGTGAAGATTGGATCTACAACCGTTAAGGGTGTTTCAACCAAAAAGCCTAAGATTAGTGTTGCTCCAACTTCTTCATCTGAGCAGGTAGAAGAGGCAAAAGAGAGCTTTGGTCAAGTTAGAAAGAGCATTCTCTTCCTCTTTGCGGTTGTAATACTATACGCACTCTATATCGTTTTTTCTGGTCAGTTTGATGAGTTTGTTGTTGCTCTAGCAGACGTAGATACAGGCTGGCTTATTGCTGGCGCTCTTTGCTATTTTGTCTACTATTTCCTGGGTATTCTCGCCTATGTAATTTCAGTCATTACAGACCCCGAGAGTCCTGTTGGTGTCCGTGACCTGATGAGTGTTGAGGCGTCGGGCATCTTCTTCATGAACCTTACGCCAAACGGTGCAGGAGCTGCTCCTGCTCAGATTTATCGCCTCACTCGTGCAGGTATTTCCGTGGGTCAAGCAGGAGCTCTGCAGTTCACACGCTTTGTTATGTACGAGGCGGGCGAGGGCATCTTTGCAGCTCTGATGCTTATCTTTAGGGCCAATTATTTCTACGAGCAATTTGGCGATGTAACCGTTATTGGCGTTATTTTGTTTGGCGCCAAGATAGTGATGGTTGCAGTTATCTTGGCCATTTGCCTGCTTCCTAAAATGGTTAAGACCGTGGGCAACTGGGGCTTAAGGCTGCTTTCGCGTCTTCGTATCGTAAAGCAGTACGACCACTGGCATGGCATCATTAACACGCAGGTAGATGAGTTCTCAAACGGCTTTAAAACTGCTGCAAAGAACATCCCAGAGATGTGCGTTGTTCTGCTGGTCACTTTGGTTCAGCTGGGCTGCCTCTATGCACTTCCGTACTTTGTCTTGCGCGCTCTTGGCCAGCCTGCAGATCTTCTAACCTGCCTTGCATCTGGTTCAATGCTTGAGCTTTTGACCTCGGCTATTCCACTTCCTGGTGGTACTGGTGGCGCCGAGGGTGGCTTTGCCTTCCTGTTTGGCCACATGTTTGGCGAGGAAATTGCCGCAGGCTTTGTACTTTGGCGCGCTATCGAGTATCTGCTTCCAACTTTGGCAGCAAGCATGCTTTTGGGCCTTAGGTCTCACGACCATGAGCCTATCTACCATAAGTGGAATCGTTTCCGTCAGCGTTTCTCGGCCTTTGTAAATGGCGAGAAACCCGCTGTTGCTTCTACATCGCCTCGTCCAGATACCTCTGGCATTCAAATTAAGGTTAAGCGTAAGAAGTAGGGAAGAGATAAGAAAGAAAAGCCAGAATGTGGCTTGATGCATGAGTTTGTTCTATAGGACAGATGTATGAGCAGCACTTGGTAAAGGAAGTACTCTTATGCGCAATACACCAAAACCCATTCTGATCATTCTTGCACCAATCCTCATTGCTGTTGCCGTTGGTCTTGTCTACGATCTGCAGAATTTCTTACAGGGCATTCCAGAAGTGCGTGATAATCCAATGCTCTTAGCAGGGGTGGCTGTATTCATACCAATGCTTGTTGCTTTGGTTAAGGACACGTTTGATGCACATGGACTCTAGGCAAGGGTTATTTTTGTTGAGTTGGCTTTGAGAAAAAGAACAGGTATATTCCAAAGCCAAGTTTAATTGCCGCATCAATATAGGCGGTTATTGTCAGTGGAATATCTGGGAAAATATATCCCACAGCAATATTGACAGCGCAGAGTATGGCCAAATAGATCATCGATTTTCCGTGTACAAAGTAATAGAGGAAAAAGTGCAGTGCCGTGGCCATTAATGCGCCCAACCAAATAAGTCTCCAGTTTTCAGTTGCAAAAAATGGTCCACCTAATAAAAACATCAAAATGAATAAGAAAATCACAGCGTATAGAGACATTTTGTTCTGGAACTTACTTGAAGGACCATCAGAAAACTTATTGAGAACTTTCTTATTTGTATTTATGGATAAGAAGGCAGCAACATATCCAAAGCTAAATACGGACATATTGATAATCTGCTTTCCGCCTATTACGGTAGCTGCAAAAATGATGAGAGCTACAACAATTAACCAGAGACCGCATGATTTCTTATAATTAAAGTGAAGCTTCTCGTCTTTGTTATATTCCAGAAAGTTCATAAGTTTCTCCCTCAATCGAACGACTTGCCATAATACTTCTGACTGTATGCTTTTACAATCCAGTTACCTATTTTTTAATAATTGAGGTGCAGAAGACGTACGGGTTTAAAAGGCGGTCATCCATTTGATAGCCCGCGGTATTTAAATAGTCATCAATGTGGCAACGAACCGATCTTTTGCAAATTTCTAAAAAAGTTGAGTTTGACGGTTGCAAGAGGGGCGGGTTTCTCGTAATATATCCCTTGCTGCATCCCCAGCAGCAAACACATTCGGGCGTTTAGCTCAGGGGGACGAGCGCTTCCCTGACACGGAAGAGGTCATAAGTTCAAATCTTATAACGCCCACCAACTGTTCACAGGTCGGAGTAATCTGGCCTGTTTCTTTTTAATTTTATAAATAGTAATCATTATTGTTATTGACAAAAGAGTTAAAGAGAGTAAACTTCTAAATAGCACGTTTTATAAGTTGTTTTACTTACAGAAAGGAACTGACTATGTCTCTTATTGGTAAGCAAATTGGTGATTTTAAGGTAAACGCATTCCACAACGGTGACATCACTGAGGTAAGCAAGGAGTCCACACTGGGTAAGTGGAGCCTGTTCTTCTTCTATCCAGCTGACTTCACCTTCGTCTGCCCAACCGAGCTTGAGGATCTTGCAAACAACTACGACAAGTTCCAGGCTGCTGGTGCAGAGGTTTACTCTGTTTCCTGCGACACCGAGTTTGTCCACAAGGCATGGCATGAGGAGTCCGAGCGTATTTCTAAGGTAACCTACCCAATGCTCGCAGACCCAGCTCACGTTCTTGCAAGGAACTTTGAGGTTCTTATTGAGGACGCTGGCCTTGCTGAGCGCGGTGCCTTCATTGTTGACCCAGAGGGTGTCATTCAGGTTGAGCTTGTTACCGCTGGTGGTATTGGTCGTAACGCTGAGGAGCTTCTCCGCCTTCTCCAGGCTGCACAGTTTGTTGCAGAGCACGGTGACCAGGTCTGCCCAGCTAAGTGGCAGCCAGGCGCTGAGACCCTGAAGCCAAGCCTTGACCTTGTTGGTCAGCTCTAAGATCTAGGGAGCTTACAATGACCGACGTCAAAGACCTCTACGACGCGGTGATTATCGGCGGTGGGCCTGCAGGGCTCACCGCCGCCCTCTATCTGGCCCGCGCTCGCTACCGTGTTCTAGTTGTCGAGAAGGACCATTTTGGCGGACAGATCACTATCACTAATGAGGTCGTTAATTATCCGGGAGTTTTCTCTACCAGCGGCTCTGAGCTTTCAGAAACCATGCGCAAACAGGCTGAGTCCTTTGGCGCGGAGTTTTTGCTAGCAGAAGTCACTGATCTGGACATGTCTGGAGACGTTAAGGTAGTTCACACTACTAAGGGCGAGCGTCCCTGCCTCTCCGTTCTTCTGGCCTCTGGAGCACATCCTCGCCATATCGGCTTTGTGGGAGAAGAGGACTATCAGGGCCATGGAGTTGCTTACTGCGCCACTTGCGATGGCGAGTTCTTTACCGGCAAGGAAGTCTTTGTTATTGGTGGAGGCTTTGCAGCTGCAGAAGAAAGCGTATTTTTGACTAAGTACGCAAAGCACGTCACGGTTCTTGTGCGCGAGGAGGCGTTTACCTGCGCCCCTGCATCGTCTGAGGCTGCTCGTACTAATCCAAACATTACGGTTCTCTACAACACGCAGGTTGAGTCCGTTGCTGGAGATTCCGCACTTAGATCTATTACGTACAAGAATCTCAAGACGGGCGAGAAGACCACGTTTGCTCCAGAAGACGGTGACTCCATTGGTGTCTTTGTCTTTGCGGGCTATGCACCAGAGACTGACCTGGTAAAAGAGCTGGCACAGACTGATGATTACGGTTATCTGATTACCAACGAGCACCAAGAAACAACCTGCGAAGGTCTCTTTGGTGCAGGCGATGTGTGTCAGAAGCCGCTGCGTCAGGTTGCAACAGCTATCGGTCAGGCAGCAACCACTGCTACCGAGATGGAGCGCTACATTAAGCGCGCTCAAGAAAAGACCGGCCTGGTTCCTCAGATGAACGTTACACGTATCTCGTCCAAGAAGGAAGCTCCTGAGGCTCCAGCAGCCAAGACTACCACTGACTCCGGAGAGCTCTTCACTGACGATATGAAGGCGCAGCTTAACGCTGTCTTTGAGCGTATGGCACGTCCGCTTGTGCTTCAGCTTGAGCTTGATCAGAGACCTGTTTCTGAGGAGCTTGTCGCGTATATGGAGGAGCTTTCTTCCATGACTGATAAGCTGAGCGTTCAGACGGTTTCAGACACGGACGAGAAAAACCTTCCCGTTGTTCGTGTTTGCGCAGAAGATGGCACACCAACAGGCCTTGCGTTCCATGGAGTTCCTGGCGGCCATGAGTTCACTTCGTTTGTACTTGGACTCTACAACGCTGCTGGACCTGGTCAGCCTATCAGTGACGAGGATAAGGCATCTATTGCCGCTATTGAGTCAAAGACGCATCTTCAGGTCCTGGTGGGACTCTCTTGCACCATGTGCCCAGATGTTGTTGTGGCTGCTCAGCGCATTGCTGCGGATAATCCCCAGGTCACCTGCGATGTCTACGACATCAACCACTTCAAGGAGCTCAAAGACACCTACGATGTCATGAGCGTCCCTTGCTTGGTTATCAACGACGGTCAGAAGGTCGACTTCGGAAAGAAGAACCTCTCTCAGATTTTGTCGCTGATTCCTTAAGATCCATTCGCGTCAAGGAGAGGGAGACGCTCATGAATATGCCGAGAAGATCAACGGTCTTCTCGGCATTTTTTTGTGACGTATGAAGTAAGCGTATGAAGCTTGTTTAGAGGCGCAAGGCCATGCCACCTTTTACAGAACCTTTTGCTGGTAGAGTCCTGCATCGGTAAAGCCTTGCGCGCGATAGTAGGCGCGCGTTCCGATTGAGCTGATGACGTTAAGGCTGGTATAACCCGCCTCAGCTGCGATAGAGGAGGCTTTAGCAAGAAGCTTTTGACCCAAACCCTGATGCTGAGCAGACATTCCTTCCGAGCCCAGCGAGAGCGCCTGTCCGTACACGTGGAGCTCTCTGATCATGGCTTGACCTGGCTGTACCAGCAGTTCATCGGCAGAAACATCACATGCGCCAGAGGTCAGCTTGTCCCAGTGGGGAAGTGAAAGCCTACAGAAACCTGCGATTTTATTGTCAGCAGTTACCCACTGCAGGAAGTGCTCATCGCTGACTGCAGTGGTGTAGGTAAAGTCTTGAAGGGTAAGTTCCGCGGCGCGTACCTGCTGCTGGTTAATCTCTCTAAAGCGAATCTCCTGCACGCGGCTTGCAACATCTTCAGAGGTAAGTTCCTGCTCAACCATCTGACGAAGGTTGGTATGTTTGTTTCCCACCAGAATATCGGTGGCACTAATGTCTCTAATCATGCGAGAAATACGCACGTATGGAGGCGTTGCAAGCACGTCTTGAACAAGCACATCTACCAGCTCATCTTTGGCGTATGGCTGCCATGTACCCTCACGATATTTCTGGACCAATTGCGTTCCAGATACCAGTGCACAGGGGTAGAGTTTAATCTCGTCAGGGAGAAATCCTGGATCCGTGACAAACATTTTAAAGTCCTGTTTGTCCGCCTCAGGAGTTGCGTCTAACAGGTTAACCATAAGATGAGAATGGATTTTAAATCCGTACAAGCGAATCAGCAAGAATGCTCGTTTAATCTGAGCAACGCTCATCTGCCGCTGGTTTGCGTCAAGGATTTCTTGGCGTGTGCTCTGAATGCCAATTTGAATTTTGGTGCACCCAAGCTGCCTAAACATGCGTAGGTTATCCGGCGTAATAGTGTCGGGTCTGGTTTCTATTACAAGACCAACCACACGGGCAGCGGCAGTTTCATTACTGTGTTGCTGTTCTACCAGCTGGTCATACGTGCTCTGCATCTGAGACCACGCGTTTTGGTGAGGCTTGCTAGTATCGTAGAGCTTATGAAAAGCCTGGTTATACGTGGCAGTGTCATCAAAGACCGCCGCCTGCTGTTCAGCAACAAAAGAAGAAAGTGCTTCTTCAGAGTTCTGCAAGCCAAACGAGGTGTACCAATTCAGGCGCTCCTTGATGTGATTAGGAGAGTTTGGCCACTCGTTGAGCGCACGGAAGAGCTCTTTGATAAACCAGTATTGGTAGCTCTCTGGATAATCGCTCCAGGTGCCACCAAGTACAATAAGCTCCACTTTGTCAGTTGAGTGGCCCATCTGATGAAGCGCTTGAAGACGAGCTGCAACCTGCACGTATGGATCAAAAAACGTGAGTTCAGCGCGCTGGCAGGCAGGCTCGTTAGCAAGGTAGCTCTTAGGCATACGTAGATCGCACGGGCAATAGATGCAATTGCTCGAACAGGTATGCGGCCTGGTAATCACGGTAATGGTTGCCACGCCAGAAGCGGTGCGGCGAGGCTTCATACGCACAGAGCGGATAAATCTTTCTTCCAGCTCAGGCGTTACATTCCACGATTGCCACAGTTCATCATTGTTCTGCTTGACCTGCAAAAAATAGGGGAGAATTGCTCGTTTAGGAATGAGTTTCTCGCGCTCTGTACTGTGGGCGCTAGAGTCAATTCCGCTGTTGTGCGAGTTAATGAGCATCTCAAGCTGATGCGTATCAAGAGCACCTTGTGAGCCATCTCTGAGCTGCTTCAATATGTCCAAAATGAGTTCATCCATATAAACAGTATAGGCAATAAGGTGAGCTTTTGGCCTTTAGGAGTAAGACGGTGACGTAAAATCTCTGTATGGATACTTCTTCTCACATAACGCACGCTCAATCTATCAGCGCATTTACCGCTGAGCGGCTAACTCGTATTACCTCTGAGTTTTATGCTCAGCAGGCTCAGAGTTTCTCGGCAACGCGTCAGATGCCTTGGCAGGGATGGCAAAAATGCCTAGACGCTATGCCTCAGCTTTTAGCTGGCGAGAAACCCTTTGTACTTGATATTGGCTGCGGAAACCTACGCTTTGCTCGCTTTCTTTGTGATGAGGCGGGAATTGTTCCGGAAAAGTATTTTGCTGTAGATAATTGCAAGCCACTTGTGGAGAGTGGCAACACAGACGCTCATGTCTATGAGCTGGCATTTATTGAGCTTGACGTGATAAAGAGCCTGCTTGACGGCACGCTCTCTTCTGAGCTGACTGTTCCGGCTTGTGACTTAGTGGTTGCGTTTGGGTTCTTACATCACATACCAGGCGCAGAGAAGAGGCTCCAGCTTCTACGTACGTTGTTAGAGAAAACAAAACCTGGCGGCTTTGTCTGCGTTTCTTTCTGGCAGTTTATGAACAGCCAAAAACTTGCTGCCAAAGCTCAAGAAACCACTGTTCAGGGGCTGCAAGTGTTAGGTATAGACGCATCAGAACTTGAGGAGCATGACTATCTGATTGGTTGGCAAGATAAGGCAAATACCTGGCGCTATTGTCATCACTTCTCGCAAAAGGAACTGGATGAGCTTCTTGCAAGTTTTGGCTCTGACGTGCATGTTTGTGCGCAGTTTAGCGCAGATGGCAAAGACAACAATCTTAATCGGTATGTGATTTTGCAACGTGTATAACTGTCCAGACAATATCTTGCTAAAAATGACCTCGTACAAGATAATCCCCCGCACAGAAATTGAACTGCTTCCCATTTCTTGGACACGAGAAATAGAAAGCAGTTCAAAACACACCTAAGTCGGATAATCTGTCAAAAAGACGTATACATTACGCAGAAATTACCACAAACATGCAGATTATCTGACTTAGAAGTGTAATATGCCCGCAATTGAGCAGAATATCTGACTTAGGTGTGTTCCGTAGATACAGAATTTATCGATAGTTAAATTTCTTATATAAGTCTATTCCAAGCCACGCTGTTGCCAGCGTGCTGGTAGTCTCTTACACTACCGTTTCAGCTTTTCTCTTTACGCGAATGCGCAGGTGAGAGTCTTCTTTTCTGCGGCACTTTCCGTCGGGTCACCCCGCCTGGCCGTTAGCCAGCATCCTGCCCTGTGGAGCCCGGACTTTCCTCATAGCACCCCTCCAATTAGCTGGACGGGCACTCCGCGGTTGTCTGGTCCACTTTGCATGGGCGATTGTATCACGTTCATAAGGCTAGAAGCTCCGAAGTCAAACAATCTCCAAGTAAATGAGACGTTGCGAGTGCGCGGGTTTCTCGCCACACGTTGAGTGGCGAGAAGGGTGTGATTTGGTACGTCATGTTCATGAAAAGCAACAGTTGCCTTTTTGAATGCTGCTATGATGGATAGGCTTACATACGAAAGGACTAGCATGGGACTCTTTGATCTTTTCAAGAAATCTTCCAAGGAAGCCACGCCAGAGGCTCTTGTTGTTTCTGATTACACTGCTAAAACAATTTATGCACCAGCAAGCGGAAAAGTTGTTGCGCTAGAGAATGTTCCTGATCCTGTTTTTGCAGGTGGGATGCTTGGACAGGGTCTGGGTATTTGGCCTTCTGAGGGTGTTGTGTACGCGCCAGTTTCGGGCACTATTACCGCAACTACTCCAACCGTTCACGCATTTGGAATCACTGCCGATTCTGGAGAAGAAGTTTTGATTCACGTGGGCGTTGATACGGTTGAGATGAAAGGTGACGGCTTTACCGCTCTTGTCGAGCAGGATCAGCGCGTTGAGGTTGGTCAGCCGCTCATGACGTTTGACCTGGATAAGGTTAAGGACGCGGGTCATCCTGAGGTAGTCATTCTTGCTATCACTAACTCTAGCGAGTACAACAATGTCGAGATTCTTGCCTCTGCAGACCAGCTGGTTTCTGCTGGCGAGAAGGTCTGTGTACTCGCATAACTGCGGCATTGCAGCTGCTCCATGTCTGACACATCCTACAAGACACTCAAGCTGGACTTTGTTGCGGAAGGTCTTTTTGAAGACAGAAAAAGCCGCTTCATAGCCCAGCTTTGTCATGTAGAGACAGAGACAGAAGCGCAAGAGTTTCTCGCTAGGGTAAGAGCGAAGCACTACAACGCTCGCCATAACGTTCCTGCATGGATCTTGGAGGACGGCACAGAGCGTGCCTCCGACGACGGAGAGCCTTCTAGAACGGCGGGAATGCCGGTGCTGGAGGTATTGCGCGGCGCGGGACTTAAGAACGTCTGCTGCGTTGTCACGCGCTACTTTGGCGGAACGCTTTTGGGGCCTGGCGGACTTGTTCGTGCGTATACGGCAGCAACTCAAGAGGCTTTGGCTGCTGCTGAGGAAGCGTCTGCTGTTCAGGAAATGCTGCAGGTTGTGAGGGTGGAGTTGTCGGCTCCGTATAACCTGTATGAGCAGATTCAGCGCCTGATCTCAGATACCGGCGGCAAGGTTATAACGGCAGAGTTTGGAGCGGACGTTTTTCTCGCCATAGACTTTAGGTGCGGAGAAGAAGCGGCGTTTACAGCCGCGTTGACAGAGCTCAGCGCTGGAAAGATTACAGCCGAGGTCTGCGCGGCGCGTTTTGATCTGTTCTAGTTGGTTTAATAAATCTAGCTTCGATAAACCAAAAAATACCGAATAAAAGAATAGTAAGGATAGTGCGGCCGTTTTCTGGAAGCATGCCTTTAGAATCGCAATACCAGATTAAGAGGAAAAGAAATATAACAATAATCCGTAAAATTATACGTTCCTTTGAAAAATACTTCATAAAAACCTCCTAAAATAAGATAAGGTTTTTCTTATACTCCAGTATACACCAACAAGGCCGGCACAGAAAATTCTGTACCGGCCATGGGTGCTTTTATGTCCGTATTTAGAAGACTACGGGTATGTGTGCCTTACTTGCGGTTACGGCCACCAAGGGAGTAGCCAAGGTTCTCCCAGAAATCAATCTGGACATCTTCGCCCTCGTCCCAGACCTTGAGCAGGTCCTCTGGAACGTACTGACGACGAACATCAGCCTCGCCGCCGTAGAGGCGGAACCAGTCTGCGCTCATGATGAGGTAACCGTCTTTACCGGAGTCCTTACCCCAGCTGTTCTCAATGCGCCACTGCTTAGCCTTACCGTCCTTATCAAGCTCAACGCCCTGGAAGGTCATTGCGTGGGTAAGGGAAGTCTCATAGTTCTCAATCATTGAGGCGCGATCCATGTCAAAATCAACGCCAAAGAGGCCGTTGTAATCCATGGTGTCGGTTGAGAGAACGTAGTTGAAGTCCTCATTGTGACGAGGGAACTCCTGCATAACGTCGCAGGCCATGCAGACAGGGTTGCCGTCCTTCAAAGAAGCAATGGTAGCCGCCTCAAGAACCTCTGGCTCAACGTTTAAGAAGCGAGTCTTAATGCCGCCTAAAACGGTATCGATGAAGGTTGGGTGATACACCTTGCCGTAAGGATATTTCTTGCTTGGAACAGAAATGAGCTGGACAAAGCCACGAGGATCAACGCCACAATAGCGCTCAGCAAACTCAAGAGGAGTGATGCCAAAGTCGCGAAGAATCTGGGTACCTTTCTCGTCCTTCTCGCCGTCCTTGTTGTCAGAAGCCTTACTTGGCTCAACAGGGGAGAGCTTTGCCTTATCTACCTGTGCGTTTTTGCCAACCTTGCACTCAAAATCAAAGGTCAGAGGTGGCTCACCAAGGCAGACGGACAGAATCTGGTGGAAGCCCTTGAGCTGCTCCTGCTTAAGCGCACGAAGCTCGTCTTGAGACTTGCCAGCTGCGTATGCTGCACGGAGCTCACCAGCGCTCTTCCTGAACAGGCGGTCAATGCGCTCGTCCATCTGAGTGGAGTTCTTGGAGCAAGCAGTCTCTGGCATGGCATCCTTAGGAACCAGGCCGTACTTCTCAACTAAGCTCATAGCAAATGAGTAGTAGCCGCCATCGCCAATACCCTCAGTCAGAAGTGTGTGGACAACACGAGAATCGGTTGGCTGGTCAGCGGTCTGAATGATGTACTCAAGTGCGGAGTTAGCCTTCTCAAGCTTGTCGTAGAACATGCCATATGCCTGGCTGAACTCAAAGGTATCAACGTCAAGCTTCTTGATTGCCTCCTGACGAAGCACGTTGAAAGAAGAGAACATCCAGCAGCGGCCGCTCTGACGCTGGTTGGTGACGTCGCCGGTCTTTGCAACGGCAACACCGTAGGTATCAGCGTAAGTGCGCATGGTGGTGATGTCGCGAGCAGCTGCGGAAACGCCCATAGAGGTTACGGAGTTGCGAGCAACGCGGTTAGCACGGTCTGCACTAAATGCAGCGGTTTCCTCGTTTGCCCACTGTGGATTTACGGTCTGATCAGCCATTACGGCTCCTTTTGTTTGTAGCGTTCAGAAAAACCTGGCGAGAAGACCGATCTTCTCGCCAGATGGTTTGTACCTTAGCGAAGCGTTGCAAGAGAGCCCATTGGGTCCCATGGCTCGAGGACGGTTGCTTCCTCGGTCTCAAAGGTCTTGAGCTGCTCAGGAGTGAGGTACTTCTTGTCAACAACAATCTGGTAGACGTACTCGTCAAACCAAGGGTCAGAGATGGTGTCAAAGCCATCGCGACCGTGGTCTTTACCCCAGCTGTTCTCAACCTTCCAAAGAGTAGTGTTGCCCTCTGCGTCAAAGTTAACACCCTCAAGAACCATTGCGTGAGTCATCAGAGACTCGCCGTAGTCAAGGCGTTCTGCACGGTCAAGTGCGCCCTCAACAGGGAAGCCAAAGAGGCCGTCAACGTCAAGTGCGCGGGTGTCCATGATGCCCTCTTCGCGAAGGTAGGACTGAGCAACGTCGCAACCAAACCAGACGGGCAGGTTGTCCTTAAGCTGAGCCACAGCAAGGCGCTTAAGCTCGGGAATCTCAAGGTTGAGGTAACGAACGCCGCCACCCTCAACAACGTTGCCCAAGCGGGAAACGGTGTAGGTGTGGTTGAAAGGCTTATCTGCGGTTGGCGCAGAGATGATTGAGATGTAATCATCAAGATTCATGTCAACAGTCTCAGCGAAGAACTCCTGAGGAGTAAAAGTGCCAGAAAGGGCGAGGTTATCGTCCTTATCGCGCAGGCGTGCCTCAAAAGATACAGGAGGCTGACCCAGGCAAGTTACCAGCAGGGTATAGACGTCCTCCATCATCTCTTTCTTCATTTCGCGCAGAGATTCAAGGGATTCACCAGCTGTTGCGGTCTCACGAAGACGCTTTGCAGCACTACGAAGATAACGTGTGAGATACGCGTCCATCTCGTGGGTGTTGCAAGAGTTAGCAGTCTCTGGCATAGCGCTCTTTGGAACTACACCGTACTTCTTTACAAGGCTCTTAAACATATCCCACTGGCCACCGTCACCAATTGGATCGGTGAGCAGGAAGGATACAAGACGACCATTCAGAGGCTCATCAAGGGTATCCAAAATGTTCTCAAGGAACCAGTTGGACTTCTCCATCTTGTCCCAGAACAGTGGGTATGCCTGAGAAAGCTCAAAGGTAGATAGGTTGTATTTCTTGATGATGCGATATCTAAACGTATTGAGTGATGCAAACATCCAACAACGACCAGAACGCTTCTGATTAGTACGGTCACCCTGCTTTACCTCAACATCAAAGGTAAGAGGATTGAGGGCAACACCTTCTGGTACACGAGCTGCTTTTCTAACACCAGCGCTGGTAGCAGCATTTTTAGCTACTGTGTGAGCGCGGTCGGACTCAAAGTTCTTCTGAGCCGCTGCAATGTCGTCAAAGGAAATGCTTTTCATCTGATCCATGTGATCTCCTTAACTGGAATAGGTAATACAAAAACTATATTCCCAATTAAGGTGTCCCTAGTCTAAGAGTTACCAGTTTGAAACTTTTATTTTTAGAAATTTTTTGAGCAGGTGGTCCACGCCAATTAAGAGAGATTTTGTGACGTTATGAAATTGGCGAGAAAATATTTTCATCCAATTTACCAGCGGCAATAGAAGTATTAGCACATAGAACATATGTTTGTATTAGTAGTTATTGTCCGGCGAATCGGCTACACTATACAAAGAAATTAAGAGCCCTTGGTAAAAGAACAAATTTTGAAGCACAAAGAGAAGAGCGTTGAAAAAGATGGCATTTGTTCACCTCCACAACCACTCAGATTTTTCCATTCTTGATGGAGCTAGTCGTGTCCCAGACATGGTTAGTAAAGCTGTAGAGTTTGGTATGCCAGCACTTGCTCTTACTGATCATGGGTATCTCTTTGGAATTCCAGATTTTGACCTTGCATGCCGTAAGTACAATGAGGCGCTTAAAGATTTTGGACAGTGGTGTCATGATGTGGAATGTTTCGAAAAGGGTTGGGATCTAGAAGAGCCTCCTGCAGATGATCCCAATGCTGGTGAGCATGATAAGGTTCATGCTCAGTGGGCTTCTGACGTCCAAATTTGGAATCAAACACATGATATTGAGGCCGTAAAGGCCAATAAACCTTCTCCACTTATTAAGCCAATTTTTGGCTGTGAAGCTTATTTCATTCTTGATGATTGCATTGAGAAGGGCACTAAGCAGGTACGTTATCACCTTATCCTGCTTGCTAAAAATGAGACCGGCTATGTCAATCTGATGAAAATGATGTCAGAGGCTGGCTCAAAAGATATGTTCTATTACAAGCCACGCACTACGCTTGAGATGCTCAAGCGTTATCACGAGGGAATTATCTGCACTTCAGCTTGTGTTTCTGGCATTATTCCCCGCATGCTCTTTGAGGGTCGTCCAGAAGAAGCAGAGCGTTGGGCAAAAATCTATCAAGATATCTTTGGGGATGACTTCTACCTAGAGATTCAAGATCACGGCTTGTCTGATCCAAGCTGGGGCGGCTATACCGATAGAACCCTTGCTGAGCGCATTGTAAAGATGGGTCATGACCTTGGTATTAAGGTAGTTGCTACCAACGATAACCACTATCTCACTAAAGAAGACGCAAGTGTTCAAGATATTGCTTCCTGCATTGGTTCAGGCGCTCGCGTTGATGATGAGAACCGCAAGCGCATGACAGGCAGCGAGTTCTACCTTAAGAGTGAGCAAGAAATGCGTCAGATCTTCTCGTGGTGTCCAGAAGCTATCGAGAACACCATTGAGGTTGCAAATAAGTGCAACTATGAGCTGGATTGGACCCATATGTATCTGCCAAAGTTCCCAGACTTGGCAGAGGGGGAGACCTCAGAGGAACGCTTTAGAAAAGAGTGTGAACTTGGCCTTGCAAGACGTTATGGAGATGATTGGCAAAACGTTGTTATCAATGAGATTAACGTTAAAGACCGTTTTGAGTATGAATATGACATCATCTGCAAAAAGGGCTTTGCAGATTACTTCCTGATTGTTCAGGAGTATGTTCGCTGGGCAAAAGAGAATGGTATTGGCGTAGGTCCTGGTCGTGGATCTGCAGCAGGCGCTATTGTTGCATACGCTATGGATATTACCTCGTTTGACCCTCTTGAGAATGGCCTCATGTTTGAGAGGTTCTTGTCTCCACAGCGTTCAGAGATGCCAGATATTGATATGGACTTCGACGATGAGCGTCGTCTTGAGGTTGTTGAACATGTTCGTCAGATTTATGGATCTGAGCGTGTTTCTCATGTTATTACGTATTCAACCATCAAGGCAAAACAGGCAATAAATGACGCGTGCCGCGTTCTGGGTTACCCCGTTTATATGGGTCAGCGCCTCTCTAAGATGATTCCAGGAGATCCTAACGCTCACCTTAAGTTTGTTCTTCATAAGGCTCAAGAAGGACAAAAAGGCGCTGATCAGTATTCTGCTGATTTTGAAGATGCGTACGAGAATGACCCTGATGCTAGAAGAATCATTGATGCAGCTCTGTCTATTGAGGGCTTGCATCGTGGTGAGGGTGTGCATGCTTGTGCGGTCTTGATTGCTCCTACGCCTGTTAATGACCACGTTCCTACCAAGGTAGATACCAAGGGCGGCGTAGAAATTACGCAGTACGAGGGCCACTCTGTCGCAGACATGGGCCTTCTTAAGATGGACTTCTTGGGACTAAGAACTCTAACGGTTATTTCTCGTGCAATCAAAAACGTGAAGGATAACTACGGTATTGATATCGATGTAGATAACATTCCGTTTACCGATCCAGAAATTTATAGACTTCTTAGAGAAGGTAGAACTGCCGGCGTTTTCCAGGTTGAGTCTGCAGGTATGACTGCAACCATTAAGGGCATGAGACCAACAGAATATAAGCATATCGTCGCACTTATCGCCTTGTATCGTCCTGGTCCTCTTAACGCAGGTATGGTTACCAGCTATATCAACCGTATGAACGGTAGAGAAGAAGTCAAAGATTACGATCCACGTCTTCACGATATCTTGGAAGAAACCTACGGAACCATGGTCTACCAAGAGCAGGTTATGCAGATTTCTATGAAGATGTCTGGTTTTACCGCAGGCGAGTCTGACAAGGTCAGAAAAGCAGTAGCAAAAAAGAAGATCAAACTCATGCAGGAAGTTGTCCAGCACTGGGATGACGGTACTGATGAGACCATGGAAGCTCACTGGAAAAACGGCGCAGTTCGTAATGGATTTGATCGTTCGGTTGCAGAAAGCATTTGGGACGATGTTCTTGAGTTCGCATCTTATGCATTCAACAAGTCTCACTCTGCTGGCTATGCAATTCTTGTTATGCAGACCGCATGGATTAAAGCGCATTATCCACATGAGTTTATGGCAGCAGTTCTTACCTCGTACATGGGCAAGACAGATAAGATTGTTCACTACGTAAGCGCATGCCGTCATGAGGGCATCAAGATTCTTCCGCCAGATATCAACGAGTCCGGTAAAGACTTTACGGCTACTAAAGAGGGTATTCGTTTTGGCTTTGCGGGAATCCGCGGCGTAGGAGCTGGTGTTGGTGAAGCTATTATGCTTGAGCGTCAAAAGGGCGGACCTTTTGCCAATATCCACGATTTTGTCGATCGTGTTGACGCAAGTCAGGCAAAGCGCAACGTTGTTGAAGCTCTTATCAAGGCAGGAGCTTTTGACTCAACAGGCTATACCCGTATGCAGATGATGAGTTTTGTGGATAAGAACAACCCACAAAACATCATTGATGCTGCTACTAAGCGTCAAAAAGATAAGGCTGTTGGTCAGTTCTCTATGTTTGATATGTTTGCAGAGGTAGAGGGTTCTGGCTTTAGCGATAGTGTCCCAGAGCCAGATGGTGTTGAGTGGGATAGGCGATTCAAGCTTACTAAAGAGTATGAGGTCTTAGGCATTTATGTCTCTGATCATCCACTTCGTCCATACGAGTACGCCCTTGCTAAGAGCAGAGATTATGCCCTTGCAGAAATTGAAGAGAACGTAGAGGTTCAGCTTCCTAACGGTGCTATGTCTCAGCAGTTCAAAGTTCCAGAAGGTAAACCTATTCGCTTTGCGGGCATGGTTACTAATGTTATGAAGCGCACTACTAAAAACGGCGACCCAATGGCAATTGTTACGCTTGAAGACATGGAGGGTAGCGTCACTATTGTCATGTTCCCTAAGCTCTACAAGAAGGCTGCAAGACTTCTTGCTGGAGATGTTGACCCAGAGACTGGCGAGAGCCAGAGCGACATCTTCATTTCTGTTCTTGGAAAGCTTGAGCGCTCTGATAGAGGAGACCAGGTTATTGCTCAAGAAGTTAATCCTATTGAGCTTAACAGTGCTAACAACACACCAAAGACGCTCGTTATTCATATGCCTGCTTCTCAACTTCAAAGACAGGCTATCGAGACACTTGGACAGATCTTCTCGCGCTATCCCGGCATGGACTGTATTGAGATTAGGGTAGAAACAGATATGGGCGATGTTATGCGCATGGAAATTCCTACCAGGATTGATGGACGTAGCATGGTTCTTTTGACCGAGCTTAAAGATTTTATTGGTCAAAGCGGATACGCACAGATTGTTTAGATTTTGTCGATTCTAAATTTGCAGGTTACTCTTAAGTAATAACTGTTACTATTTAAGTAGCACTTGCTAAGAAATTCTGACATCTTCGGATGTCGTGAGAGGAGAAAAAAATGATCGACGCAAAGTTTTATCGTAACAAGGAGACAGGCGCTGTTGTTTACGGTGTCGCAGGCAACGTAGAGGCAGCAGACCTTGAGCTTCTCCAGGCTGGCGTTACTGACGGTGCAGCTGAGAAGCACGTTCCATTTGTTACTCGTGAGGGCAACACCGTTACCGTCCGTGTTGGTGAGGTTGCTCATCCAATGCTCGAAGAGCACTACATTGAGTTCATCGCTCTTGTTTCTGAGAACGGCGCTCAGTTTGCACAGCTTAAGCCTGGCCAGGAGCCAGTTGCTACCTTCACTCTTGAAGAGGGTGTTGAGGCAGAGGCTTATGAGTACTGCAACCTTCACGGTCTTTGGAAGGTTTCCCTCTAAGACTGGTTTCGTATTCAACAAACTAAGCTTATCTGTGAATCTGAACGGAGCTGCTACCTGCGGCTCCGTTTCTTATTACTACATCTGTTTGTTTTTGGGTAAAAACAAACTAAGCACTTCATGATAGGAATGGTATGCGCATAGCAGTTGCACAAATGAACTCTCAAGCTGGTGATTTTGAGTTTACCGCTCAGACCATGCTGGAATATGCTCAGAGAGCCCAACAACAAGACGCTGAGCTAGTCATTTATCCTGCACCAACCCTTACGGGACTGCTCAGTGTGCCAGAAGCTGATATAGAAGGTCTTTTTACAGATCTCTCCGAGATTATCAACTCGCTTTCAGAAAAACTTCCTATTGCGGCTCTCATTCCTGTTGTAACAGAGTTTGATGGAAGCGCAGCTAGCGAGGCTCTTCTCGTCAGAAACGGTGCTGTAACTCCACTTAAACTCACTGCTCAGATTGCGCACATGAGCGCCCTTGCTCGTTCTGCCAGCTCCGCACAAGCATCTGGCGAGAATACCGTTGAGCTTGCAAAGTTTGAAGCAGGAGGCCTTACGTTTGGCGTTGCTTTTACCTACGACGATCTTGACGCGTGGCAAGATGTCGACGACTCGTTAGATGCCGTTATTTACCTGCCGTATTTTGGCTTTGCTGTTGATGATTCTTCATCTGCTATGGGCATGGCGGTGGCAGAAAGCCGCTATCTGGGAGATGTTGAAGAATTTGATAGCTGGCTTATTGCGGCAAACGCTGTTGGCGCCTATGGCAATCAGGTGTTTTGTGGTTCAAGCTTCTTCTTGTCTCCTTCAGGTGATTTGGTCAAACAAGCAGCATCATTCTCAGAAGATTTGGTTGTCTGCGATGTTGACCAAGATACTATCGAAAACTTTGATAGAGAAGATACTGCGGGTGTCTATAACAGCGCGCTTACTACCTGGGGCGTATTGGCTACGGGCGTGCGAGACTATACGGTAAAGTCGGACTTTGACGGCGTGTTTATTGCGGTTGATGGCTCGCTCAATTCTCTTGTCACCGTTGCACTTGCTTCAGATGCTTTAGGTCCTATGCGCGTCCACGTACTGTTGCTTCCAAACAAAGATTCTCGAGCAACAAGCGCTGCGGAGTTGCTTACCGCAAGACTTCGGGTTAATAAAGTTACTGTGGATAGCACGGTTTTCTCGACATTGACCGATGCAAAATTGGTGAGTGCATACGGCTACGCATATGCTGACCAGCACAATTACTTAACGCTTGAGACTGCCGATAAAACCATCCTTGCGCTCAAGGGAACAGAGATTTCTAGTGCTCACTCTCTGTGGCCTCTGGGAGATATGTATCATGCAGATATTGTTGACCTTGCAAGGGTAAGAAATACCTTCTCGCCAGCTATTGACCATGCAGTTCTCGAGAATATCTCTGAGGTTGTAACTGATGGCCTGGAAAATGTTGCACCAACGCCTCAAGAGCGCATCGAGTTTGTTGACTACGTGCTTACCAGCTATCTTGAGTGGAATAAAAGCATTTCTGCCATTGTGGAAGAAATGGGAAAGGTTGACGAGGTTAAGTCAATTATTTCTACGCTCCACGCTCGCCAAAAAGACCGCAGAAACACCACTGAGGTTCTGGAAATGTCTTCAAAGAGCCTCACAAACGCTCAAATTCCACACGCATCAGTCTGGCAAGACAGAATTAGAGATACAAAGGCTTCCGAATCTGACCTGGTAGAGTCCTTACGAAATTCTTTGCGAGAAATTCAAGGAGCTTCTATGCATCTGCCTGAGTTGTCAGTTGATCCAGCGGAGGCTCAGGAGGGCTTTAAGGATATGCTGGAGCTTTTAAAAGAGCTGGCACAAGAATCTGATGCACAAATTGGCATGGTTGACCCCAAAATGTGGAGAGGCTCCTTCTCAGAAAATTAGTTGCATCGTTTACGCAGACTCTGTGATAATATAGAACTAACGTTCTATATTAGGAGGTGCAATGGTAATTCTTGGAATAGACCCTGGTCTTGCTCACACTGGATGGGGAATTGTAGAGACAAGGGGCTCTGAATGCCGTGCACGCGCCTATGGTTGCATTACAACAACTGCAGATGAACCAATAGATATGCGTTTGGGAAGAATCTATAACCAGATTGCTGAGGTTATAGATAAGTTCTCACCAGAAGCTCTTTCTATCGAGAGCATTTACTTTGGACAAAACGTTAAATCAGCTATTCCTACTGCACATGCTCGCGGAGCTGCTATTGTCGCTTGTTCTAAAGCAGGTCTCACGGTTGGAGAATACACTCCAATGCAGATAAAGCAGGCTGTTGTTGGTACAGGAGCTGCAGATAAACAGCAGGTTATGTATATGGTTCAAAATATTTTATGCTTGGATCATCAGCCTCACCCAGACCACGCAGCTGATGCTTTAGCTGCTGCGGTTTGCCACGCTAATCTTGTAAGAACCACCTTGCTTGGAAAGGGAAGAATACAACTATGATTGTCCAGCTTACGGGCACACTTGTATCCGTTACACCTTCGGTTGCTGTTCTCGACGTTAATGGCGTTGGGTATGAGCTGGGTATCTCAGCTTCAACAGCTGCTGCGCTTCCACAAGCGGGCGAGGCGGGCGTTACCGTTTTAACTCGTATGGTGGTCAGAGAAGATTCAATGGAACTCTTTGGATTTGCTTCGCGAAAAGAGCGTGCGCTCTTTGATCGCTTGCGTGCAATTTCTGGAGTAGGTCCTAAATTGGCTCTTTCTGTGCTTTCTACGTTTACGCCACAGCAACTTGCGGTAATTGTGGCTACCAATGACGGAAATCGTCTTAAGAGTGTCTCTGGCCTTGGTAAGAAGAAGGCAGAGCGTTTAGTAATTGAACTTTCTGATGTGTTCGCAAAAGATGCAGAGCTTAAGCAGCTTGTTGGTCTTACGTCTCCTGCAGACTTTGCTGCTATTCCAAAACCTGCTGTAACCTCTGTAGAATCAGAGGCTATTGAGGCTCTTCTTGGAATGGGCTTTACTTCTCAGGAAGCAACGCTTGCTCTTGAGGGGTATGAAGAGGCTGGTGCTATTACAATTGAAGCTGCTATTGGATATGCACTAAGGCGTTTGGGAAGTGGTAATTAATGTGGGAAGCAGATGCAGATAACTTATTTGAGCCGTCGTCTACTCCAGCTCCATTTCCAGGACACACTTCTCAACGTGTAGTTTCTAGTGGGCTTCAGGCAGAAGACTTGGAGCAAGATAGAAACTTGCGACCAAAAACTCTTGATGAGTATCTTGGTCAAGAGCGTGTTAAATCTAATCTTCGCGTTCTTATTGAGGCTGCAAAAAGTCGTAATGAGCCGCTTGATCACGTTATTTTTTCTGGCCCTCCAGGCCTTGGCAAAACAACGCTTGCAGGTGTTTTAGCAGGAGAAATGGGCTCAAAGCTTCATACTACCTCTGGCCCCGCAATTGAGCGAGCAGGAGATTTAGCAGCAATTCTCACCAATCTTGAAGAGGGAGATATCCTCTTTGTTGATGAGATTCACAGGCTTAATCACCAGGTTGAAGAAATTCTCTATCCAGCAATGGAAGATTTCTTCTTAGATATTGTTATTGGCAAAGGTCCTGCGGCAAGGTCAATCAGGCTTGATATTCCACGCTTTACCCTTGTGGCTGCAACAACAAGAACAGGACTTCTAACCGGCCCTTTGCGTGATCGTTTTGGTATTTCTTATCGTCTTGATTACTATACTGTTTCTGAGCTTCAGACTATTGTCATGCGCTCGGCAAACATCCTTGATGTAGAAGTTGATGAGCAGGGAGCTGCTGAAATTGCTTCTCGATCAAGAGGTACACCGCGTTTGGCAAACCGTCTGTTAAAACGCGTGCGAGATTACGCACAAGTTAAAGCTGAAGGTACTATTACCTGGCAGGTGGCCTCAGAAGCACTTTCATTCTTTGAGATTGACGAGCTTGGTCTAGATGTAATGGACGTGCGTGTTTTACGTGCGCTTTGTGAGACGTTTAGAGGTCGTCCGGTTGGTCTCACAACCATTGCAAGCGCAGTCTCAGAGGATCCATCTACACTTGAAGATGTTTATGAGCCATATCTTTTGCAACAAGGGCTTATTATTAGAACACCTCAAGGTAGACAGGCAACGCATGCTGCATTTGATCACTTACGTATTCCTGTTCCTACTAACTAGTAGATTGGAACAAAATGCTTCAACGAGATTACATTTTGGAAGTAATCGATGACTTTACTTCAACGGTCACAGCAGGCTTTGGAAATGCTTTAGAGACTCAATCTGAAGAGTCACTCGATGGGGTAGAGGCAGCTGTTGCAGAGCTCATTGATTTGAGCCCAGAGACTGCTCTTGCGCTTTCGCCAGACTCTCTTGTAACCATGATGTTGCTCTCCGGCGTAGCTGATTCAGTTGCAGAGTATGTGGTGTATGCCCTCGATAGGCTCTCTCACGTTTATGAGCAACTAGGAGACGGGGATAAGGCTGGTCTCAGAAGACAGCAGGCAGTAGCGGTTGCACAGTCCTTCTCGGTAGATCAAAACGCTACTCCAGAGCAATTTAAGGATTTTGAAGCAAAGTATTTTGCGTAACCACATTTTATAAGCTAACAAATAAACCCCAGCTCAATATGAGTTGGGGTTTATTGCTATAGAGCTTCATGTTTAGTTGGATTACCAAATGACAATCTTGGTTCCATAAGGAATGTTGTCATAAACCCACTTAGCATTTTCTGTTGCAAGACGTACGCAACCGTGGGAACCGTTGTATCCAAGCCTACCATCACGGACGGTATAACCGTCGGAGTTATAGAGAATGGAGTGAATAAGATACTCACCAGAAATGGTCGTGTAATACCAGCATCTAAAGCCAGAGCCAAAGTAGAGACCCTTGTTACCTACGGTAAATTGACCATGAGGGGTCCACATGCCTGGTGCTCCTGTAGTGCACTGCCATTCGTACCAAACAACCCAGTTGCCGTGTGAACCCCTGTATACAGCAAAGCGATTGCCAGTAGTATCAATCTGAATGAGCCAGTTAGTAGCACTGTAATAGTTCTGTGCATAACGATACATATCAGGGTAGTAGCAAGGTTGCTCCTCCATGGCGCCATCAGCCGCTGACCAATACAGTTTTCCACCCCAGGTTACATAACCAGTTTGCATGGAACCATTATTACTGAGATAGTAGTCCTTGCCGTTATCTTTAATCCATCCGGTTTTCATCTTGCCGTCAGAATCAAGGAAGTACCAACTGCCCTTTGAATTAATCCAACCAGTTTGTTTTTCTCCGTTGGAATTAAAATAGTACCAAGTTCCATGAATATTAAGCCATCCATCTGCTGGTGCACCATTAGAAAGATAGTAAAAATCTTTACTATTTTCTTTTATCCATCCCGTCTTAATTTTATGGTCGGAGCCAACGTTTACAGTCAAGCCAGGAAGATGTACCGTTCCTGTTGGCTGTGAACCGTCATCTGTAGAGAAGACTCCTTCGGGAGAAATGAATCCAGTCAGTACTCCGTCTGGACCTGCCCAACGTTTTACGCCATTTGAAAGAGTAACCCATTCATTTTTTGCTAGACCATAGCTTTTATCAAAGTAGTAGTTCTTTCCATCAATTGAATGCTCTCCAACGTATGCGGCATGGTCAATTGAAGATGGATTAAAGTACCATGTTTTATTGCCAGGAGTAGTAAACCATCCAGAGACAAGCGCGCCGCTAGATTGAGCCCAGGACAAATTTCCGTCTGGTAGGGACACCCAATTACTTGAAGTCATACCAGCATTTTCATCAACGTAATATGAACCGCTAGGAAGTTGGAAAAGTCCAGTTTTCATGCGATGAATTGAGTCTTCTGAATCAAAGTAAAACCATTTACCATTTGGGAAATGTTTCCAACCTGAATAGAATGAGCCATAAGAATCTACCCAAGACCATGAACCATCATCATTGTGAATCCAACTATTTCTAAGGATTCCATAGTTTTCATCGAAATGATAATATGTGCCGTCAATTTCGACGTTGCCAATAAGCGCTGGATGCTGTGGAACAGATGGATCAAAGTACCAAGTTCTACCATTTGGTGTGTTAAACCAACCAGAGGCAAGAGCGCCATTTTTTTGAGCCCAAGCCCACTCACGAGTTGGTAGTTGAATCCAACTGTTAGAAATCATACCTGCATATTCATCAATGTAATATGAGGTACCAGAAACCTGAATTGTTCCAATTAACATACGATGACGAGGTTCTTCTGGATCAAAATAGAACCACTTGCCGTTAGGCATATGCTTCCATCCAGAATAGTAAGTACCATCTTCAGTTGCCCATGACCAAGAACTTGCTGAACGATATACCCATCCATTTGTTACAAGTCCGTTTGTTGAATCAAAGTAGTAAAACTTACCATCAATTTCAACTTCACCGAAGATTGCCTTATGCTGCGGGTCAGTTGGATCAAAATACCAAGTTTTTCCATTAGGTGTTGTGTACAAACCCTTGACTGCATTACCAGCAGCGTCTACATAGTGCCAACCAGAATCATCTTTGATCCACTGGCTTGTGACAAGTGTTCCATCTTCTCTGTAATAGTGGAATTGGCCGTTTTCTTGTCTCCATCCAGAAGACTGAGGGGTTGGCGAAGTATTCTCTGTTGGAACAGCGGGTGTCTGGTTTGTTGTTGGAGTTGTTGTTGGCGCTGCAGGTGAGGTAGGCTGAGAGTTTTCAGGTGCTGTAGGAGAAGTATTTTCAGATGTTGCAGTAGTTTCAGTTGTTACAGCAGGAGCACTTACTGCGGACGTATCAGTAGTCTCTGCAAGAGCAGGAGCAGCGTGGAGTCCGCAAAGTAGAGCTGCACTCAACGAAGCAACCGCAATAAGTTTTTGTGTAGAAGGTCTGTAGGAAAAACGCATCTTCTTCTCCATTGTTTTAACTCCAATAAATCCAGGTAATAAAGAGCAGTTCAAACTGATTTAGCGCTTATATGAGGTAAGCACTCCATCTGGTCCAGCCCAGCGTCTTACGCCATCGGAACGGGTAATCCATTGATTGCGAGCAAGACCATATCCAGCATCAAAGTAATAGTCTTTACCATCAATAGTGTGTTCTCCAGTATAAGCAGGATGGCTTGGTTTTGCTGGATCAAAGTA